>Ga0190270_10000041_pt1 | contig 75151 bp, 76 predicted proteins | sample Popmic320T_FD_133748 | JGI IMG/M metagenome (GOLD analysis project Ga0190270, IMG submission 133748) | Populus adjacent soil microbial communities from riparian zone of Weber River, Utah, USA - 320 T | ecosystem: Environmental > Terrestrial > Soil > Riparian zone | place: USA: Utah | collected...
GATAACTCCCAGTTATCTGCCGGTTGAACAGTTCTCTGCCGTTGCGAGGCAGCGTATGCACGCGTGATCGGAGCTTTTGCGACTAGGACTCGGCGGCAGTTGTGAGGGCTGGCGGCCAATACGCGGACGGTACTTCTACCATCCGTAGAGTCGAGATCTCAGGCGCGTGGATCTCGAGATTTTGGGAGGCGGCCCTTCGGTTTGGAGAATATCGCATGTACACCGGCATCGGCGGCCGGTGACTTCATGTGTGGAGCGACATTTTCGCACGGCGGAGTCCCGATCATCGCCCTGCCGTCCACCGCCGCCGGTGGCACGGTCTCCCGCATCACCGCCTCCCGGCGCGAAGGCACCGGCGTCGTCGCCACCGAACTCCGGGAGGAGCCGCGAGAGAGGGCGGCGGAGCGGCGGCTCGATCACCCGTTTCGGTCGTCACGGACAGCTTCGACGAGGACACCGCGGCAATAAGTGGATGCACTACCAGCGCATCCCCTCGCTGCAGGAGTACGTCCTCGTCAGCCAGGAGCCGCGCTTCGAGATCTTTCATCGGATGCCATCCGGCACGTGGGAGTACTCCGAGGTGAGCGAAGGCATGGTGAGACTCGGTTCCGGACCCGCGCTCGATCTCGCCCTGCTGTACGCCGATCTTCCTCTCTAAGCCGCTGGACGCGGCGTCATTTCGGCAGCAGCGCCCGGAGGTCCGTCTTGTCGAACGCGCCGACGAGATCCATCACCTTGCAGTCGAGAGCGACAGCCAACCGGATGATCGTCGTCAGGCTCGGGACTTTCAGTCCGTGCTCCATGTTGCTGATGTACGTCAAAGACATGCCCGCCTCATCGGCGAGCGCCTGCTGCGTGAAGTTCCGCTTCTGCCGAACCTCGCGGAGCCGTTGACCGAACAGCACTCCTTCCGGTTGTGAATTTCGCGAATTCACGTGCGTCGCCTCTTGCTTTTTAGAGCAAACGATCGTACTCTATTGAGCAAAGAGAATCTGGAGCAACGCATGCCCGACCAAGACGTCATCAACCGCATCCGAGCCATTTTCCTCCAGCCACGTCCGCACGTCACCATCACCGAGGCAACGGTACTCCTCGGCTGGACGCGAAGCGAGATGTCGCACGCCATCGCGGCTGGCGAGGTGGAGATCCACTCCACGTCCGTGGGCTCATGGATCTGGCGCGAGGAACTGATGGCCAAAGCGCTGGAGATCTGGTCGCCGGAGGTCATTGAAGACGCGCTCGGGGTGGACGCGGACCGCGTGCTCCCGGACGCCATCCGCCTCACGAACCTGCACGTCCGCCTCCCTCGCCACCATGTCGCCATGCTGGAGCGCTTCGCGGAGCGCGACCACACCACCGTCAGCGACGCGCTGGCGCGCGAGCTCGACGGGATCGCGAGCGCGCACGCTCCAGAGCTGTCGTGGGCGATTGCCGGCTTCGCGGACGCGTTGGCGTGGCCGGACGCCGAGGGGCAGCAGGTGCCTTGCTGAGGGACGGACGAAACGGACGGACGCCGAACGCCGGACGAGATGCACGCGTTCGAGGAACGCATTCACTGTCCTCCAGGCGAGATTCACACGTTCGCCGAACGCATTCACTGTCCTCCAGACGAGATTCACGTGCTCGCGGAACGGGTGAACGTGTTCCGGCAACGCGGGAACGTGTTCCGGCGACGCATGAATGCGTTCCGGGAACGCGTGAACGTGTTCCGGCGACGTGCGAATGCGATCCGAGGACGCAGAAATGCGATGTGGTGACGTGGCTCCGCTGAAAGCGCTCGCGCACGGAAGTCTCCGCGGTCGGCGCGCGTATTCGCCTGGAGCCGGTGGCGTCGGCTCGCGTATCAGGGTGCAGGGGAAAGCGGTTACCCGCTCGCACGATGGATCGGAATGCGAGCGTCGTCACTCCGGTGAGATGAGACCGAGATTGCGGTCGCTGCGTTTGTAGATCACCCGAATCTTGTCGCTGACCGCATCACGAAAGACGATGAATTCATCCCTCGACTCTTCCAGCGTACGCGCAGCGTCCTGAACGGACATTTCTTTGATCGGAATGTGGTCCATGCTCACGACATGAGGAGTTTCATCGTTCCCCGGTACGAAATCTCCCTCGCCCAACGATGCCGCGGCAGGCGTCTCACCCGCCTGCACGCCGATTTCGATGAGGTCGATGACCGGCTGCACCTGTGCGACTTGAGACAGGAGCGATCGCATCGAGTCGAGAAGATGACGTTGCTGCTTCGAGGCGAGCTGCGCGGCCTCGCTGCCTGCAAAGTACACGAGGAGCTTTCCCGATTCGCTGGTGGTCACGCTGGTGGTGATCGCCATGCCCAACAGGCGAAAGTAGTGATCGATCCAACGGGTGATACTGCGGGAGATGGCGTGTAGCTCGTCCCCGTCACGATGCGGGTTGAACGCGCGGGCGGGAACCGCGGCGAGCTTCACCTCGCGCGGACGTACGTCAGGCGTGCCGACGGTGTATCTCTGACGTGTACCGGACTTCTCGTCGTTTTCCTGAGCGGCGAGTAGTTCGTTGAAGATCTGCTTCCGCTCTTCCGCCGGCAGGGTGGGCGCGGTCTCCCTGAAGAATTTGGTGACCGCTTCTTCATCGGCCGGGTCGACCTGATATCGGGCGGCGATATCGGAGTACGCGCTCATCGGCGTCGGCATGGTCGGATTATGCTCCTGATCTTCGATAGGGGTCCAGGCTGCGTGATGCAACAAACGCCGTGGTTTCGTCATGGTAGAAATACCGCCCATCGTTCCGCGTCCTCAGACTTCCGCTGATGATTAGTTTGACTCTGCCGATTGCGTTGCGCATTCCGGGCGGCAGTGCGGACGTCGGCGGTAGTGGTTTCATGCCGCCACCGCGTCTCTGCCTGTCTCCCTCTACGGGTGACTTGTACCAGTCCAGTAATTTGTCTCCACCTTTGGGTGCCGCATGGAGGCCGAGACGGCCCGTCAGGCGGCGGTTGTAACTCTCCGTGAGGGCAACATCCATACCGACGCGCATAAGCTCTTTCGAATCAGGAACTTTGCCTGGCGGCATCTGCAGCTTTTCCACGAAATAGTTGCGCGGGGCGGGACTGAGATACCAGACGAAGACGCTGGCAAGATCGTGTTTGGGAAGGTACGGATAGGCATCGACGAGCATCAGCATGACCGCTGGCCGGAAGACGCCCGCGGCGTCCAGCACCTCGACCACATACGCGATCGGCTGTTGCAAAAGCAGGTCGGCGACGAGCGCACGCGTCGCGAGAATGCGCGGCCAGATCCACTTCTGGTCGGCACGTTCGAACGGCAGCTCGTTGATGTAGCGCTGCACGTGTTCGTCCCACCACGCAGCATCGTATTCGTCCATCACGATCACCCGGGCGTCCAAGGTGCCGCCCTCGATCTCTATGGCAGCAATGTGTTCCAGGCCCAGCACTGTTCGCAAGGGCATGCGCAACTCCTCTCAAGGGATGGATAGAAGTATGGGTGCGCAACGTAAGCCGTGCAACTCTGGACGTCTTGCGCCGGTACGCGACGCGCGCGGCCACGTGCACTGGATGGCGACCGAGTACGGCACCGTCGACCGCTGGGGAAAGCGCTCCGCGAAACGGTCGACGCGCTGATCTCGATCGCCGATCCCGACTTTCGGGGAGGGCCCGATCAGCCGGGCGTGAGGGCGCCGAGCGGCTCGAATCGCGCCGTAAAGTGCCGCAGGTACTGCGGCTGATACGTCATGCGTAAGCCGCTCAACGTCTCCGCGTGCGCCGCCACTTCGATCACGGCTTCCGCGGCGTAGCGGAGTTGTGCGTCCGTGTAGAGCCGCCGCGGGATGGCCAGGCGGACGAGCTCCAGCGGCGCGGCTTGCGAGCCTTTGCCGAACATGACGCTGCCGATCTCGCAGGCGCGGATGCCGTACTCGACGTAGAGCGCGTTCACGAACGCGACGCCCGGATATTCGAGCGGGGCGATGTGCGGGAGGAGGGCGCGGGCGTCGAGGAAGACGCCGTGGCCGCCTGCGGGCTGCACGATCGGCACGCCTGCTTCGATGAGGCGCGATGCGAACGCTTCCACCGACGCGATCCGATGGGCGAGGTACGCCTCGTCCACGACTTCCTCGAGGCCGGTGGCAATGGCCTCCATGTCGTATCCAGCGAGCCCGCCGTACGTCGGGAAGCCTTCGGTGAGGATGAGCAGGTTGCGGCAGCGCTCCGCGAGCGTGTCGTCGTTCAGTGCCAGGAAGCCGCCGATGTTCGCCAAGCCGTCTTTCTTCGCCGAAACGATGCAGCCGTCGGCGAGCGCGAACATCTCCTGCGCGATGGATTTCGGCGTGCGGTCGCGGAAGCCGGGCTCGCGCTGTTTGATGAACCATGCGTTCTCGGCGAAGCGGCAGGCGTCGAGGATGAACAGCTTGCCGTGGCGCGTGCACACCTCGCGCACCGCGCGGAGGTTCTCCATCGACACCGGCTGACCGCCGCCGGAGTTGTTGGTGATGGTGACCATCACCAGCCGGACGCGTTCGCCCTCCTCGACCAGAACGGCATCGAGCGCATCGACGTCCATGTTCCCTTTGAACGGATGCAGCAGCGACGGCACACGCGCGGCGTCGATCACGAGGTCGCGCGCCTCGGCGCCGACGAACTCCACGTTCGCCCGCGTGGTGTCGAAGTGGATGTTGTTCAGCGTGACGTCACCCGGCTGCAGCAGGGCCTGAAAGAGGATGCGCTCCGCGGCGCGGCCCTGATGCGTGGGCAGGACGTGCCGGTATCCGGTCAGGTCGCGGACGACCCGCTCGAAGCGGTAGAACGACTCGCTCCCGGCGTACGACTCGTCGCCGCGCATCATCGCCGACCATTGCGCGGACGACATCGCGCCGGTTCCGGAGTCGGTGAGGAGGTCGATGACCACGTCGCGCGCTGCGAGCTGGAAGACGTTGTAGCCGGCGCGGTCGAGCGCGAGCGCACGCTCCTCCGGCGTCGTCATCCGGATCGGCTCGACGGCCTTGAAGCGGAAGGGCTCGAACGGAGTCATGCGACCAGCTCCATCGAATCGCGCAGTGTGACGACGTCGCCGACCACGATCACTGCCGGCGCCTCGAGGGCCGCTTCCGCAACGCGTTGCACGATGTTCGTGAGTGTTCCGTCGACGGTACGCTGCTGCGGCGTGGTCGCCTTCGAGATCACTGCGATCGGCTTCTCGGGCGGCATGCCGTGCCTGCGGAGCTCGAGCACGATCATCGGCAGGTTGCCGAGGCCCATCAGGAAGACGACGGTCCCATTGCGCTCGGCGAGCGTGGACCAGGCGATGCCGGTCGATGCTTCCGCTTCGTGTGCGGTCACGATCGTCAGCGAGGTGGCGTAGCGGCGATGGGTGACCGGGATGCCCGCGTACGCGGGGCCGGCAATGGCCGAGGAGATGCCGGGGACAACCTCCACCGGAATGCCGGCCGCGGTGAGCTCCTCCGCCTCCTCGGCGCCGCGGCCGAAGACGAACGGGTCGCCGCCTTTCAGACGCACCACGCGCTTTCCCTTGCGCGCCTCAGCGATGAGCAGGGCGTTGATCTCTTCCTGCGGCATCGCGTGCGCTCCGGCGCGCTTGCCGACGTACACGATGTCGGTTCCTGTCGGGATGCGGGCCATCACTTCCACGGAGACGAGGGCGTCGACGGCGATGAGATCGGCGGATGCGATCAGCTCGGCGGCGCGTACGGTCAACAGGCCAGGATCTCCCGGCCCCGCGCCGACGAGGAACACTTTTCCGTTCACGAGGCTCTCCTCTCCAGCAGCGGCAGCGCGCCGCCCGCTCGCAAGTCGCTCGCAACCGAGCGCACCAGTTTTTCGGCATCGATGCCGCGGTGCGTGACGCGTACGGCCGAGGTGCCATCGAAGTCGGAGACGAACGCGCGGACGACGATCGCATCTCCGTCGAACGACGCATGCACGGCTACACACGAGGTGCAGTCGAGGATGGTCCCGAATTGCTGCAGCACGGCGCGCTCGCACCGCGCGGCGAGTGCGCTACGCGGGTGGTTGATGGCCTCGGCGGCATCGCGCCCGACGACCGAGGTGCGCAAGGCTTCCAGCGCGACGATGCCCTGGCCCGCGGCCGGCACCATCTCGTCGACGTCGAACGTGCTGACGATCGCGTGCGCGCGGCCGAGGCGCACCAGGCCGGCGCGCGCGAGCACGAGACCGTCCTGCATCCGCGCGATGCGCGTGTCCACATTGCCGCGGATGGCGACGACGTTCAGGTGCGGATGGCGCTCCAGAAGCTGCGCGCGGCGACGGGGCGCGCTGGTGGCGACGACGGCGCCCGTCGGCAGCGCGGCGATCGGCAGGCCGTGCGGCTGCAGCCACGCATCGCGCGGATCGCCGCGCTCCAGGAAGCCAAACAGCGCGAAGCGCTCCGGGATGATCGACGGCACGTCCTTGAGACTGTGCACGGCGACGTCGATCTCGCCGCGGTCGAGTGCCTCCTCGAGCTCCTTGACGAACAGGCCTTTTCCGCCGATTGCGGCGAGAGGCACGTCGACGCGGCGATCGCCTGTCGTACGGATCTCCACGATCTCCGGCGCGAAGCCGGCGTCGCGCAGCAGCCGAGCGGTCTCGTTGGCCTGCCAGAGCGCGAGCGGTGAGCCGCGCGTGCCGATGCGAACGATGGTCATGGACGTAATCCGAAGATCCGGCGGATGGCGCCACGGAGGGGCGCGCTCTTCTTCAGCTCGACGATCGGCTGATGCAGGATCTTGTTCGTGAGCTGCGACGCGAAGCACTCGATGGCCTGCCGCTGCTCGACCGGGATCGGACCGAGCTTGCGCAGGCATTTCTCGAGCTCCGCGCTCCGGATCTCGTCGACACGCGCGCGCAGCTCGACGATGGTCGGCACCGCGTCCTCGCTCTCGGCGCGAACGTGGAAGGCCCGCACCTCGTTCGCCACGATCTCTTCGGCGCGCGCCGCTTCGCAGCGGCGCCGCTCGCGATTCGTCTCCGCGACCTGCTGCAGGTCGTCGATGTCATACAGGTATGCGCCGTCGATCCGCGCGATGGCTGGGTCGATGTTGCGCGGGACGGAGAGGTCGACGAGGAAGAGGCCGCGCTGCCGGCGCGCTTCGAGCGCGCGCTGCACCTGCGCGGATTCGATGACATGGTGTGGAGCGGACGTCGAGGCGATGACGATGTCGCATTCGGCGAGCTGCTCTTCGAAGGCGGAGAACTGCACCGCCGATCCGCCGAAGCGGCGCGCCAGCTCGACCGCCCGCTCGTACGTCTTGTTGGCGACGAAGATCTGGTCCACGTTCTGTTTCGCGAAGTGCTCCGCGGTCAGTTCGCCCATCTCGCCCGCGCCGAGGAGGAGCACGCGCACTCCGTGGAGCTCGCCGAAGATCTTCTTCGCCAGCTCGACGGCGGCGTACGGAACGGAGACCGCGTGCTCGCCGATGCCGGTCTGCGACCGCACTCGCTTCGCCACGTGCATGGTCTGCTCGAAGAGCTGGTGCAGCGTCGGATCGAGCGCGCCGCCGGCGAACGCTTTCTTCACCTGGCCGGCGATCTGCGGCTCGCCGATGAGCATCGAGTCGAGCCCCGAGGCAACTCGGAAGAGATGCGTGACGGCTTCGCTGCCGCGGCGAATGTAGAGGTGCGGCTGGAGCGCTTCCCGCGTGGTAGCTCCGTGATGCGCCAGCCAGTCGACCACCCTGTCGACGACGTCCTCGGAAGTCGAGGAGACGAGCACTTCCACGCGATTGCACGTCGACAGGACGCATGCGCCTTCGACGGCGCCCAGGCGCATCAGCCTCTCGGTGACGTCAGCGAGCCTCGCCTCGGAGACGCTGAGCCGTTCACGAACGTCGACCGGCGCGCTGCGATGGTTCAGGCCGACCAGATACGGCGCCGCCGGGCTGCACGTTGCCGCGACGTCCGTGCGCCCGGCGAGCCGTGGATACTCGAATACGAGTGCTTCGGTCATCGTCACGAGGCGAGCCTACCTGCTGCGGAAACGAGGGAGCGTGGATCGGGTCACCGGTCGATGTGTCGGCGGTCACACGGCCTAGCTGGCCATGCGGCGAGCGGCAACCTTGAGATCGTCGACCTTGTCGACGACCCGCTCGCCGATGTCGGCCACTTTGCGCTGCATCTTTTTCCTGGACATCGGCGTGACGAGCAGCGCGATGCCGGCGCCCACGGTCAGCCCGGCGAGGAACGACGAGACGTATCGGAATGCTTTCATGGGTTCTCCTTCGTCCTGCAAGGTAGACGGGGGCCGGAGCGGAAGGGAGTGCCGGGCATCACCGGCGCTTGTGAGATCAGCGAGTCACGTGCACGTATGCGATCTGTCATACCCTGTACCAGGAAGCCTCATTACGCTACCGCGGCAGGAGGTTGTCGATGTTTGGACGCGTGGGCAAGGAGCGGATCGTCGGTGCGGCCTGGGGGACGCTCTTCACCGCCATCCTCGGCGTACTGATCGTCGTCGGGTCGCGCAATCTTCACCACTTCGACGCCGCGCTCGTCGGTTACACCTTCGCCGTCCTCTTCGCCACGTTCGCCATCACGCATCGGTACTCGATGTGGCTTCAGCGCCCGCCGACCCGGCGCTACTGGGTTCGGGGGTGGCAGGTGTTCTTCAGCCGCCGCTACCTGGTCCGCAACATCCGCAACTGGTTCGCGCGCGTCACCGCCGACTTTGCACTGAATCGCTTCATCTTCAAACGCGACCGTGCGCGCGGCCTCGCGCACTGGCTGATCATGTGGGGCTGCATCCTCGCCTTCGCAATCACGTTCCCGCTCGTCTTCGGCTGGATCCACTTCGAGACGCTGCCGGGCGACGTCGAGTCGTACCGCACGTTCGTGTTCGGCTTCGCCACGACGTCGTTCAAGATCCACTCGGTCACGGCCTTCCTCATCTTCCACGGCCTGGTCTGGGCGTCGTTCATGGTCATCGGGGGCGTGATGCTGGCCATGCGGCGGCGCATGCGCGACCACGGCGCGGCGTCGGTGCAGCGCTTCGCCGAGGACTTTTTGCCGCTCATCCTGCTCTTCGCGATCAGCATCACCGGGCTGCTGCTCACCGCGAGCTACACGTGGATGCAGGGCTACGGCTACGACTTCCTGGCGCTCCTGCACGCGATCACCGTCATCTTCACGCTGCTCTATCTGCCGTTCGGGAAGTTCTTTCACATCTTCCAGCGGCCGGCGCAGCTCGGCGTCAGCTTCTACAAGGACGTGGCCGCGCGTGAAGGGATGGCGAAGTGCCGCCGCTGCGATACGGAGTACGCGCCGCTGCTGCAGGTCAACGACCTGATCGAGGTCGAGCGCGAGCTCGGCTACCGCTACGAGACCGACACTCCCGGCGTCGATCACTACCAACGCATCTGTCCCGCATGCAGACGGTCGATGCTGGCCATCGCGCAAGGGCAGTTGTGGGGAGGCAGTTCCTCGGGTTCCTCGGTTCCTCGGAGTTCCTCGGTATGAGGACCGTGAACGCAACCCGAGGAACCGAGGAACTCCGAGGAACTCCGAGGAACTGACATGGCAACGCTACCGAAAGACGCGGACGTCCTCTCCAACGTATGGGGACCGCACCTCAACCGCATGAACGGGCCGCGCGTCGACACCGGCGTCGAGCCCGACCGGATCGTGCCGACGCACTGCTGCTTCTGCGGCCAGCAGTGCGGGATCAACCTGAAGGTCAAAGACAACCTGGTCATCGGCTTCGAGCCGCGGTACGACTTTCCGTTCAACAAGGGGATGCTCTGTCCGAAGGGCGTCAAGCGTTACCTGCAGGGCGGCCATGAAGACCGTCTCACCACCGCGCTGCAGCGCGACCCGAGCGCCGAGGCTGGCTTCTCGCCGATGGCCTACGACGCCGCGATCGCACGCGTCGCCTCGGAGATCGAAAGGATTCAGTCGACATACGGCCCGAACGCCTTCGGGGTCCTCTCCGGCGCCAGCCTGACCTCGGAGAAGGCATACCTGATGGGCAAGTTCGCCCGCGTCTGCCTGAAGACGAAGTACATCGACTACAACGGCCGCCTCTGCATGGTCAGCGCGGGCGCGGCGAACAAGAAGGCGTTCGGCATCGACCGCAGTGCCAATCCGTGGGACGACATTCTCAAAGCCGAGGTGGTGCTCATCGCCGGCTCGAACACGGCCGAGTGCTCGCCGATCACGACGAACTACGTCTGGCAGGCGCGCGAGAACGGCGGGAAGCTGATCGTCGTCGATCCGCGCATCACGCCGATCGCACGCACGGCGGACCTCTTCCTGCCGGTGAAGCCGGGCCACGACGTCGCGCTGTTCAACGGCATTCTCCACCTGATGATCGAGAACGACTGGCTCGATCATGAGTTCATCGAACAGAACACGGTCGGCTTCGACGCCGTCGCGGAGCACGTGCAGCAGTGGACGCCGCGGCGCACCGCGGAAGTGACCGGCGTCGCGGAGAAGTCGATCCGTGCCGCGGCGGAGCTGTGGGGTCAGGCGAAGTCGAGCTTCCTCATGCACGCGCGGGGCATCGAGCACCACTCGCACGGCGTCGAGAACTGTCTCTCCACGATCAACATCGTCCTGGCCTCGGGGCGCATCGGAAAGCCGAACTGCGCGTACGGGACCGTGGTGGGGCAGGGGAACGGTCAGGGCGGCCGCGAGCACGGACAGAAGGCCGATCAGCTCCCGGGCTGGCGCGACATCATGAATCCCGCGCATCGCGAGTATGTCGCGGGGGTGTGGGGCATCAAGCCCGAGGAGGTCCCCGAGGCGGGCGTCGACTGCTACGAGATGATGCGCAAGATCGATGCGGGAGAGATCAAGGGACTGCTCCTGATCTGCTTCAATCCGAAGATCTCGCTGCCGGACAACGCGTTCGTCACGCGCGCGCTGGAGAAGCTCGAGTTCTTCACGGTCATCGACTTCTTCCTCAGCGAGACTGCGCAGCACGCCGACATCGTCCTCCCCGGCTCGCTGCACGAGGAAGACGAGGGCGTGGTCTGCCAGGTGGAAGGACGGGTCATCAAGATCAACAAGGCCGTCGATCCGCCCGGCGACGCGAAGCAGGACTGGCGGGTCATCCAGGATATCGCCCGGGCCCTCGGCCGGTCGCACGGGTTCACGTTCGAGAGCCCGCGCGAGATCTTCGACGAGCTGCGCGTCGCGTCGAAAGGGGGCGTGGCCGACTACTACGGGATCACGTACGAGAAGATCGAGGCGAACCACGGCGTCTTCTGGCCGTGCCCCAGCGAGGACCATCCGGGAACGCCGCGCCTCTTCGAGCCGGGCTCGTGGAACACGGTCGCAAAGGGCGCAGGGCCGTTCTACTTCCCGGACGGGAAAGCGCGCTTCAACGTCGCCGCGTACCGTCCGCCGGCGGAGGATGTCGACGAGGAGTACCCGGTCATCCTCACCACCGGCCGCGTCGTGAGCCAGTTCCTCTCCGGCACGCAGACGCGGCGCATCGGCCCGCTGGTGGATCAGTATCCGGAGCCGCGCGTCGAGATGCACCCGAAGCTCGCGCAGAAGTACGGCGTCGCGGACGGCGACTGGACGACCGTCGAGTCGCGCCGCGGCACGATCACGCTGCGGGCGCAGGTCGTGACCACCATCCGTCCCGACACGGTGTTCGTCCCGTACCACTGGCCCGGCCGCAAGTCGGCGAACCAGCTCACCATCGCGGCGCAGGACCCGGTCTCGAAGATCCCCGAATACAAGGTCTGCGCGGTGCGGCTGCGCAAGGGCGAGGAGCGCGGCGCGTGAACCTCGAGTTCTTCCTCGACCCGAACCGCTGCATCGGCTGCCAGTCGTGCGTCGCCGCGTGCAGCGAGTGCGACACGCATCGCGGCCACTCGATGATTCATCTCGAATACGTCGATCGTCCGATCTCCGTACAGACGGTTCCGGTGGTCTGCATGCACTGCGACTCGCCGACATGCGCCGAGGTCTGTCCCGCGGATGCCATCAAGCGCACCGGGGACGGCGTCGTGCAGACGGCGCGGAAACCGCGCTGCATCGCCTGCAACAACTGCGTGCTGGCTTGTCCGTTCGGCGTGCCGAAGATGAGGACCGAGTGGGCGCTGATGATGAAGTGCGACATGTGCTACGACCGCACGTCCGTTGGTCTCAAGCCGATGTGTGCAAGCGTCTGCCCGTCCGGCGCGCTCTACTTCGGGACGTATGAGGAGATGGAGCATCTCCGCCCCCGTTCGCAGCCGGTGAACACCTTCCGGTTCGGCAATCAGACCATCACGACGAAGGTGCACATGATGGTGCCCCGCGATGCCGGCATATCGCACTTGGACGTGCTGTCCGCAATGGACGAAAACCCAGTGGCAAGGATGGACGTGTTCGATGAAATCGACTCCTGACCAGCTCTCCGTTCCGCCCGACGGCCGCCCGTACCACGACCAGCCGCAATGGCGGAACGACTTCCCGATCGACTGGCCGCAGGACGAGCTCGTGGCCCGCCGCGATTTCACGAAGTTCCTCGTCCTGACCAGCTTCGCGTTCGCGGTCGGGCAGCTCTGGATCGTCTTCGAGAACTTCCGCCGGAAGCGCAAAGGGCAGTTGACGGTGATGCGCATCGCGCGTGCGGATGCGATTCCCGTCGGCGGCTCGCTGGTCTTCGGCTACCCCGAGCCGCACGACACCTGCATCGTGGTGCGGACGGGCGCGCAGCAGTACTTCGCGTACAACCAGAAGTGCACGCACCTGAGCTGTGCGGTCGTGCCCGATCTCGCACGCGGGCGCTTCCTCTGCCCGTGCCACAACGGATCGTTCGAGCTGCGCACCGGTATCCCCATCGCCGGTCCGCCGCGGCGTCCGCTCGAGCGCATCCTGCTCGAGATCCGCGACGGCGATCTCTACGCCATCGGCCGGGAGGTGCGGGCGTGAAACAGGCGTTCTCGCGGCAGCAGAAGACGACCATCGTCTTCGGGATCCTGTCGATCGTGCTGATGATGGTCGTCCTGCAGCTCTGGCTGCTCACCGCGACGATGAACGCGTTCCTCGCCGGTCAGGAGCGCGTGGTGATCCCCGCCGCAATCGCGAGCATCGTCTGCTTCGCCCTCAACCTCGGCCTGCTCTCGTACATCTATCGGATGGAACGTCGTTGATTCGCACGTTGCACCCGGCCTACTTCGCGCTCGTGATGGCGACCGGCATCGTCTCCATCGCCGCGCAGCTGCTGGGCATTGCGTACGTGCCGCACGCGCTGCTCGCGATCAATGTGATCGCCTTCGCGGCGCTCTGGATCCTGACCATCGTGCGCATCACGCGCTATCCGAAAGACGTGCTCGCGGACGTCTCGGATCATCAGCGCGGCGTCGGCTTCTTCACCGCCGTCGCTGCCACGAGCGTGCTCGGCTCGCAGCTCGTGATCGTGGCGAAGCTGGAGCGATTCGCCTTCGCTTTCTGGATCGTCACGCTCGTGCTGTGGCTGATCCTGATCTACTCGGTTTTCACCGCGCTCACGATCAAAGAGCACAAGCCGGCGCTCGATCAGGGCATCAACGGCGGCTGGCTCGTCGCCGTCGTGGCCACGCAATCCGTCTCGACGCTCGCCTCGATTCTCGCGCCGGCGACGGCGCACGCCGAGCTGCTGCTCTTCGTCAGCCTCTCGTTCTGGCTCGCCGGCGGGATGCTGTACATCTGGCTGATCTCGCTGATCTTCTACCGCTACACGTTCTTCCGCTTCGCGCCCTCGGACCTGATGCCGCCGTACTGGATCAACATGGGCGCGATGGCCATCTCCACGCTGGCCGGCACACTGCTCATCGCGAACGAAAAATCCTCCCCGCTTCTCACCGCCCTCCACCCCTTCACCCTCGGCCTGACCATCCTCTTCTGGGCCACCGCCACCTGGTGGATCCCGATGCTGGTCATCCTCGGCTTCTGGCGCCACGGCTACAAACGCTTCCCCCTGACGTACAGCCCGCTGTACTGGGGCGCGGTCTTCCCGCTGGGGATGTACACCGTCTGCACGTACCGCCTCGCCGAGGTGACGGGCCTCGAGGTGCTGCATCTGCTGCCGCGCGCGTTCGTGTTCATCGCGCTGGCGGCGTGGACGGTGACGTTCATCGGGCTGCTGCGCTCATACCGCCGAACCGTATGACATCGGTCATGGTTTCCCTCCGCGCGGAACCCGAGAATGAGATTCACGGAGGAATCACACAATGCACGCAATCATGGATGTCAGAGAACGGACGGTTGGCGAGCTCGCAGCCGAGATGCCGCTCTCGATCCGCGTTTTTGAAGCCTGGAAGATCGATTACTGCTGCGGCGGCATGACGCCGCTGCCGGAAGCCTGCGCTGCTGCCGGCAAGAGCGTCGACGCGTTCATCGAGACACTGGAGAAGCTCGCCGACCTGCCGGACGGGAGCGCTCGCGACTGGACGGCCGAGACGCTGACGTCGATGAGCGCGAACATCGTCTCGACCTATCACGTTTGGACCCGTGAGGAGCTGCAGACCATCGAGCCGCTCGCGAACAAGGTGCTCGGCGTCCACGGCGAACGCCGTCCGGAGCTGGCGGAGGTGGTGACGCTCATCGCCGCGCTGCGGGACGACATGCTGCCGCACATGCTGAAGGAGGAACAGGTCCTGTTCCCGTACGTGACTCAGCTCGAAGAGTCGTCGAACGAGCACCGCCCGGCGCCGACGCCGTTCTTCGGAACGGTGAAGAATCCAGTGCGCAAGATGATGGCCGAGCACGACCGCGTCGGCGAGTTGCTGGCCAGTCTGCGCGTCGTGACCGAAGAGTACACGCCGCCGGAGAGCGCGTGCTTCAGCTACCGCGAGCTGTATCGCCGCCTGGCCGAATTCGAGCTGCGCACGCACGAGCACATCCACGTCGAGAACAACGTCTACTTCCCGCGTGCGGTCTCGCTGGAGGACCAGGCCGGACAACCGGCCGCGTTCGTCGATGCGTGCGGCGCGGGCTGCAGTCACTGACGTCCGATGGCCGCTGACCTGCACGAGTTTCTGACGCGCGATCACGAGCGGCTCGACGCGTTGCTCCGCGCCTGCCTGCAGGGCGATCGCGCGAGCTACGCCGAATTCCGCGGTGGCCTGCTGCGCCACATCTCGATCGAGGAGCGCGTGCTGTTTCCGGAGCTCAGAAAACGCGGCGTTGGCCTGGCGATGGAGCAGCAGCTCCATCGCGACCACGCCGCGCTCGCGGCGCTGCTCGTCCCGCCGCCATCCCGCGTGGAGATCGAACAGATCGCGGCCATTCTCGAGGTGCACAACCAGATCGAGGAGAACGCCGAGGGCTTGTACGAACTCGTCGAATCCCTGGCGGGAGCCGAGCTCGCGGCGTTGATGGCGCGCGTTCACGCCATCCCCGTGGTCCGCCTCGCACCCCACGTCGACAACGCGCTGGTGCGCAGCACGATCGAGACGCTGCTGCGCGAGCGGCTCGCTCACTGATCCGTTGCGCGCAGCTTCGCCGGATCGGGGATGAGGAAGCCGTCTTTTTCCGTCAGGACGATCCCTTCCTTCTGCCACCGGCTCATCAGGCGGATGGCCGTCTCGAGCGTCGTGCCGAGGAGGTCCGCGACTTCCTGACGCGACAACGCCATCGGGATCTTCACGCCCGGGTCTGCGGGCACGCCGATGCGCTCGGCGAGCGTGAGGAAGATGCGCACGGCGCGCTGCTCGGACGAGCCGGTGAGGTCCGCCAGGCGCTTGTTGACCATCATCAGGCGCAGCGTCAGTCCGCCGAGGAGCTGCCGCATCATCTCCGGCCTTGATTCGAGCAGGGCGAAGAACTCGCGCTCGGCGATGGAGACGATGCCGGACGGCTCGAGCGTGATGGCGCTGGCGGGAAAGGGGCGGCGCTCGAAGACCGCGACGGCGCCCACCGGCTCGCCGGGGCCGAGGATCTCCAGGATGATGTCGCGTCCCCCGGCGGCCTTGACGATCTTCACCCGGCCGATGTGCACGAAATGAATGCGGTCGGCCGGATCGCCCTCGCGGAAGATCATCTCTCCCTTCTCGTAACCGCGCACGCGACAGAGCGGCGCGACCGCCTCGCGATCCTCACGCCGCAGCGCGGCCAGGAGGGGAATGGCGTCGAACGGGATCGGGGCTTCGATCGGCATGGGCGCTCATTCTGACATTTCATGATCGATGTCATGGCCATGTGGGTGCGCTCGTTTTACAGTCTGCTTCGTGACGATCGTTCCGCTGCCTTCGCGCATCGTCTCGCTGCGGCCGCTTGCGTTGCCGGCCGAGCATGGCGGTTGGGGTTTTCTCTTCGAGCCGATGCTCCTCGGACTCCTCGTCGCGCCATCGTGGAGCGGTACTCTCATCGGCACGGCGGCGCTGTTCGGATTCCTGGCGCGCCATCCGTTGAAGCTCGCGCTGCAGGATGCAATGCGCGGGCGGAGCTATCCGCGGACGGCGTACTGCCGCGCGATCGCCGCCGCGTACCTCGCCGGTGCTGCGCTTTCGCTGACGGCGGCGGTGATGATGAGCGGCGTGCGCGTGTTGATCCCGCTCGGCCTCGTCACGCCACTGGCGCTGACGCAGGTGTTGTACGACGCGCACAGGCGCGAGCGCGAGTTGCTGCCGGAGCTGAGCGGCGCTGCAGCCATGGCCAGCATCGCGGCGGCGGTGGCCATGGCGGGCGGAATGCGCATCGTCCCGGCATTCGGCCTGGCCGGGATCATCGTCGCGCGCACGCTGCCGTCGATTCTCTACGTGCGGGCCATGCTCGGCCGCATGCCGGCATGGCCGGCGATCGCGCTGCACGCGATCGCGATCGCCTGCGTTGCGCTTTACGCGGGGCCGTATGCAGTCGCGGCGATGGGCGTGCTGCTGCTCCGCGCGATGTGGGGCCTCTCGCACGAAGCGCCGCGCGCGAAGACCATCGGCTGGCGCGAGATCGTGTTCGGGACGATGACAGTTGTACTCGCGGCCGTCGGCTACTGGCTTGGGATGCCGTGAACCGGACTCCAAACGGGTGGCATACGATCTGTCGCTCCGTGTGTGGCGCGGCCTCTACCGCCCGTAGACTTGGGCGAGGAGATGACGTCCGCGACAGCGGACATCCAACCGCATCGTCTCGCCCGCCGCGGCGCTCCTGATGCTTGCCGGTAAGCATCTTGCGGACTCGCGGCTCATGGCGTAATCTCTGCCGCGTGGCCGCACGGAAACAGTTTCAGTCTCGCCTGACCGTGAGCCCGGAGCTCAGCAAGGTTCTGGAAGAAGCCCGCAAGCGCGAAGTCTCCGAGGAAGAACTTCGGGAACAGCGCGTCAGTTTCGCGTTCGGCAATGCGCTCAAATCGGACCTGATCACTAAAGATTCCGTTCGCCGATCGTCGGAAAGTATCAGGCTGAAGAGATAACGTCGCCTCATGTCAGTTCGAGAGGCCGACGATCCTCAACTCTTCGCGCGTGTGCAGGAGCAGAATCTGCTCCGCCAGTATGACCTCCTGGCGAATTGTGTAGAGATTGCCTTGAAGAAAGGCATCGAGGCATTCGACAAGTACATGCTGTGGTCACTGAATGCCGCCGCGGTAGCCAATATCGCGCAGTTTGGCGGCCGCTTTCGCGAGCAACCGATTTACGTCGGCAACCATATCCCTCCGCATTTCAAAGACGTACCCAACTTGATGGATCAGTTCATCTCTGTGGTCCATGAGATGTGGACGGTTGAGCCCCATCCCACCGTTCTCCCCGCGTATGCATTATGGCGGCTGAACTGGATCCATCCGTTCATCGAGGGTAACGGCCGAACGGCACGAGCGGCGTGCTATCTGTTGATCTGCCTCCGTCAAGGTACGTTGCTCCCGGGCAGGAGGATCGTTCCAGAACGAATCCGTGACAACCGCGAGCCGTACTACGACGCGCTTCGAGCAGCGGACCGGCATTGGGCCAATGGCGATTTCAATGTCGACGATCTTGCGCAATATCTCGAGGACCTGCTGGTAGCGCAGCTCACAGAGTCGTAGGCGGTCGTTTTCGATCGTGTTCGGGGCGATCGTCGTCGCGCTCGCGTCGGCTCTCGTGAGCCGCCGAACGGCGGGGAACCGACGAGAGGCCTCCGGCGGCCGGGGCCACAGGCCCCGGACCCCGTTCGTTGGCCTAGCCTCCGCGACACAAACTCGTGACTGGCGACAGAGTGTCGCGGAGGCTAGGCCAACCAGCGGGTCCGGGGCCTGTGGCCCCGGCCGCCAGAGGCCCTCGTCGGTTCCCCGCGCGTCCGGCGCTGCACGCGAGAGCAGCGCCGGTGACGAAGATGGCAGTCGGCTATTGATTGCCGGACGGGGTGCTCTTGCTCTTGCAGCAGGCGGTCGCGCAGGCGGTACCGTCGGCATGCTTCATCGAGCAGGTGTGCGTGCCGTCCGCGGCGGTCTTGCAGCATTCGGCGTCGTTGCAGCAGGCCTTCGCTTCCTTGCAGCATGCGGCGGAGGCGTCCTTGCAGCACTCCGCGTCTTTCTTGCAGCAACTCTTCTCGGCCTTGACGCAGGAATGGGCTTCTTCCGCGAGCAGCGGCGTGGCGACGAATGAAAGGGCGAACAGGACCAGGACCAGAATCGAAAGACGGCGCATAAATCCTCCATGAAACGCAAATGCGGTTGAAAGGAGAGGCGCGCTTTCGAGGATCAAATGCGCAACTGGATCGTAGCCATCGGATTGAAGCGCGGATGGACCGCGGCGGCGACGCCGTCGGAGCGGCGGATGGCGTCACGATCGATTGCCGCGGGCGTCGATGGCGGAAGGAGGATCGCGATGAACGGAACGGCAACGAACTGGGCTGCGTCCGGCGCCGTCGCGCAGCGGTCCTTGCAGCATGCGTGTTGCGGCGCGGGCATGCAGCAAAGCGAAAGCGGGAGCAGCAGCATCAGAACCGCCACGCCGATCGCCGTGATCCTGACGTTCATGAGTGGCAACGTAAATCCTCCGGAACCGCGGCCGTGTGATCGTCGCTACGCAGCCGCGTGATGCATTCGCGGGCGGTCCCCGCGCGAGCAGGCGCACGATGCCGCTGATCCGGAAGTTGCGCAGAAATGCGCCGGGCGCGAAGAGCTCGGCCTTGTCGTTGATCGAGCTTTCCGAGTACGCGCGGATCTCCGCTGGATCGAGCTCTGCGCCCGACGTGCTCCGTCGACGGATGGCACGCGCCGCAGTGATGCGTTTGCGCACGCCGGAGGCCTGCCGTTCGTCGATGCGGCCATGGCGCGCCTTCAGGTCGTTGAGCCGTTCCGCCGCGTCGTACGTGGCATCGACGATCTCTCTGCGCGTCATCCACTCCGTTTCGTAGTTGAGGATCGACTCCCAGTCGTTCTGTTCGAGCAGAGCCCGGTGCTCGGCCAGCGTGTGCGCGCGGAGCTTGTAGCCGTGCTGCTCCGCGTTTTCAAAGCCGTCGCTGCCGGGATCGATGAACGGTCCCATCGGCGTGAGGAATGCCGAGAGGCGACGATCGAACCGCGTGAAGAGCCGTTCGACGAAATCTACGGTCGCGAGCACGCTGGCGTATGTCTGCTCCGGCAGACCGAGCATGAAAAAGAGATCGAGCCCTTCGCAGCGGGACGCCAGCAGCGCCTCGATCGACGCTTCCATCCGCGCGTTCGTGAATCGCGCCTTGCCGAGCCGGCCCCGGACGGCTTCATCGTGACTTTCGGGAGAGAGCTCCGCGCCCCAGTGGCGCACGGATGCGTCGATGGCCTCGACGAGCTGCGTGTCCGGCGGATCGAAGAACTCGAAGACGATGCGGTTCGTGACCGGCGAGCGCGCGAGCGCCGCCAAGACGTCGCGCAGGTAACGCTCTCCTCCGTCGCGGAGGTCTCCGACGAAGAAGATCGGAGCGCGGGTCATCTGCGCGAGCTCGCGAACCTGATCCGCGATTCGCTTCGGACTGCGCAGCATCGGGAAATGCGCGGGCATGAAACGCCGGAACGCCGCATGCGACGCTCCACACGTCACGCAACCGCGCGCGCAGCCGCGCACCGTGAACACGGCGGTGATCGGATGACGCCACCACGTGTGAAACGGAACGTTCGTCCAGAAATCCAGATGGCGGATGACCGAGGAGACCATCATGCCGAGGTCGAAGCGGTAGTCGTCGAGGGACGGCGGCGTTTGCGGATCGTCGTTGACGCGGACGCCCGACCCGTCCTTCCAGGTCAGGCCGGGCACGGCCTCGAATCGTCGCGTGTCTTCGAGCTCGCGGACGAGGGCGAGAAGCGAGGGCTCCGTCACCGCACCGCGCAGCACGAAATCGACGGCCGGATCCGCGATCAGCTCCCGATGAAAGTACGTCGCGGAGATGCCGCCGAACACGATCGGGACCTCGGGATGGATGCGCTTGAGCAGCGCCGCGACGGCCGGACCTCCGTGCGCGTGCGGAAGCCAGTGCAGGTCGATGCCGAAGAGCTTCGGGCGCAGCCGCCGGAGGAACCGTTCCGGGTCGAAGCGGCGGCTGCGCATCATGAGCAGGGCCAGGTTGACGATCCGCACGCGGTAGCCGTGCCGCCGCAGCCACGCCGCGAGCGTCAGAAATCCGATCGGGTACATCTCGAAGACCGGCGACGACGGGATGACGTCGCTGACCGGTCCGTAGAAGATGGCCCGCTCCCGGAAATCGAAGACGCTCGGCGGGTGGATGAGGACGACGTCGGGTTGCCGCATGCGGCCTCTCTAAAATGTGACCCGATAACTGACTTTCATCGTGCGCCCCGGCTCCGGCCGGAAGAACGTAGCGTTCGAGAATTCGGCGTACAGCTCGTCCGTCGCGTTCTCGATCCAGAGCGTCAGCTCGCTGGCCAGTCCGTTGAATTCGAAGAGGCGCGCGCCGGCGCCGATGCCGTGCACGGTGAACGCCGGCAAGGTGAGGCCGACCGGCGGTACAGGCTCGTTCGGAGCGATGTTCGCGTCCTCCTTCCCGTTGTGGCGCACGTGGTACTCGGCCCAGAAGCGCGACCCGGCCGGTTCGTACCGCGCATACGCGAACGTCTTGTTCGAGTAACTGTCGCCGGTCGGCGGATTCGCGGCGTCGATGCGCTCGCCGTTGATCCAGGTGTAGTTGCCGCCCAGCACGATGCCGCGGCTGGAGCGCCAGCCGAGCGCGAGCTCCACTCCCTCGTAACGCAGGTGCGCGGCATTGCGCTGCTGGACGACGAACTGTGCGTGGCTCGCCGCGATCGCGGCTCGGGTCGCTTCATCGAGCCCTGCGATCTCGGCCGGCGACAGGAACGCCTGAATGACGCCGCCCTTGATGTCGTTGCGGAACGCCACCGCTTCCATGAACGCGTTGGCGCGCGAGTACTTGATGCCGAGGTCGAAGTTGTCGCTGGTCTCCGAATCGAGGGCCGGGTTCAGGAGCTGGTATCCCGATCCCTCGGGGGTCGCGCCGTTGAACAGCCGCTCGATGATGTTCGGGGCGCGGAAGCCGCGGCCGTACGAGGCCAGCAGGTTGATCGAACGATTGAGCTGGTACTTCGCCGACAGCGCGCCGACGAAGCGGCGATCGGAGAAGCCGAGGCCGGTCACGTCCCAGCCGGGGGTGGCCTTCGCCACCGTCTCGACGCTGTTGAAACGGGCGCCGGCAGTGACGATCAGCTTGCGGCCGATCGAGATCTCGTCCTGCGCGAAGATGCCCCACGCGGTGTTCGTCGCATTCGGCGCGTTCGCCAGGGCGTCGGTCGTTTCGGTGACTCGGTTGCCGTGCGGCGTGCGAATGGTCGTGATCGTGGTCGAGAAGTCGGTGTTGAAGCTCTCGTCGCGCGTCCCCTCGATGCCATAGGTGGCGATGTGACGCCCCGCGGCCAGAACCTTCACGGCGTCGGCGCGGAAGCCCCACGTGTCGAGATCGCTGAAGTTGAGCGTGTTTGCCTGGACGCCGGAGTGCGGGAAGCCGGGTGCCACGGGACCGATGTCGATCTCGATGTCGTTGACCAGCTCGCGCGCGTTGGTCTGATGGTAGATCTGCACGTTCGTCGAATCGGCCCACGTTCTCTGCAGCGACGAGGCGGTGTACGAGAACGTCGCGCGGTCGAATGACTGCTCCGGATAGAGGATGCGGATCTTCGTCTCCTCGGTCGCGCCGTACTGCTCGGCCGGGACGTAGCCGAACCCTGTCTCTCCCGCACGATAGCGATTCAGGCGCAGCCGCAGGTTGTGGCCGGACACGGGTGTGAACGACAGAGCTCCCCACGCGCTCGTATCGTCCACGCCGGTGTCGAGAGTGTTTACGCCGCGAGCGATGTCGATGTCGCCGAACCGGCCCGTCGGAATGCTGTAGTCGCTGGCCTGCCGTTTCGTGCCGCCGATCTGCAGCGTGAAGCGGCCGAAACGCGCGTTCAGTCCGGCGCTGAGGCCGGAGAGATCGCCGGCGCTGGAATGGCGGCCTTCGATGTAGCCGGCCAGGTTGGAATCGCTCGGGAACGACGGCTCTTTGCTGATTGCGTTCATCACGCCGCCGATGGCGTCGCTTCCGTAGAGGACCGACGCCGGGCCGCGGACGACTTCGATCGTCGAAACGTTGTGCAGGTCGACGAGACCTCCGATCTCGCCGAAGTCCGTCTGGCGGCGGGGATTGTTCAGGCGAAGCCCGTCCTCGAGAAAGAGCACCCGCAGTCCGCGCTGTCCGCGGATCACGGGCCGCGCCTGATTCGGACCCACGCCGTTCACGTCGACGCCGGGCTGCTCGCGCAGCAGGTCGGCGACGTTTTCGACGCTTTTCTGCGCGATCTTGTCTTCGCGGATCACGGTGACGGGCGTAGCGATGTCGAAGACGTTCCGCTCCGAACCGGTCGCGGTGACGGTCGTTTCGGCGAAGAACGAAGCGAGCGGCTGTTCCGTTGTTGCCGCGGTGGTGCTTTCTTCCACCACCGTCGCGGTCTGTTGCGCGATAGCGATGGAAGGAACGAGCAGGACGATCAGAAGAATGGTTCCGAGTGTGCGCATCATGGACTCCTCGTCGTGAGCCGCGATTCGTTCGCGGCCGTTCGTACAGAGCGTCGCGGGTCAGGGCGACGGCGGTGCACGATCGCGTACGGATGCGATGACTGGCGCGCACGTCACTCGGCCGGTGCGACCCGGAATGAACGGGGCGTTGCCGCACGTGACGCCGATCGCAATCGCGACGAACATCAGGAGCAGAGGAGTGGCCGTCAGCACGGCCTGCGTCAGAACGACACCGGCCGGGCCGGCGAGATGGAGCAGTGCGACGGTCAACCACAACACGACCCAGCCCCGCGATCCCGTCGACTGGCGGCGGAGCAGCAGAGCCGCGCCCGCGATCGTCGCGGCCACGATCCAGCGCATGGCCACCTCGGGACGGGCGATGGATCGATCGTCGACTCGTTGCCAGAGCAGGACGGCGTGCAGAAGAACGAGCGCGGCGACCACGAACAGCAGCGCCATCGCTAGCGCGCGCGGCGTTCGGAAGAAGGGTCGCCGCACTGCATTCCGCTGCATGGACTGAAGCTAGGCCTTCCCGTGCCGGCGCGCGGGGTGCGGTCTCACACCGGCATGTGACGACGCTCACTCGATCCTGCGTCGCCGTCACACGACCGGATGACGGTCGTCATAGGCCGACCCCTGCGCAACGCCTACCTTGATCGCGGCGGGCTTCGAGGTCCGCACATCGAACGAGGAGGTGGAGCATGGAAACTCTGACGCCGAAACTCATTCTCGTGCCCACGGACTTCAGTGCTCCAGCAGCGCGTGCGCTGCGCTATGCCGCGGCCCTCGGCGCCCGTTTCGAAGCCCACCTCCTCGTCATTTACGCCGATCCGTTCGTGCCGGCCTTTGATTTCGCGATCAGCGAGGCCGTGGCTGTCCACATCCCTCAGGATGACCTGATCGCGGCGGCGCGCGAGAACCTTCAGACCTTTGCGGAGACGAACATCAGCACCGCCATGCCATTCGACGTTCGCGTGGTAGTCGGCACTCCGACCGATGCCATCGTCGCGCAGGTGCGCGAGTCCGGCGCGAATCTGATCGTCATGGGCACGCACGGAAGAACCGGCCTGCGCCACCTGCTGTTCGGCTCCGTGACCGAGGCCGTCATGCGCGTGGCGCCGGTGCCGGTGATCGCCGTGCACGGAGCGACGCCGGAGACGGCGCCGATGCTAGTCGTCGTCGGAAGCCGAGCGACGGCGGAGGGACGTGCGGCGGTCGAATACGCCGGCGTGCTCGCCGATGCCGAGAACGCCCGGCTGATCGAGGTCTCGGAGCCCGAGCTCATCCTCACGGCGCTCCGGGAAGGCGCAGACCTCATCGCGCTCGGCGTGGGCGAAAAGGATGTCCAGGAGCAGGTAGTCCAGCACAGCAACTGTGCGGTGCTGGCCGTGAACGCACTGACCGCACGCGCGCTGCAGGCAGGCGAGCTGGCTCTGCCGGCGTAAGGAGATGGCCATGACGCTCGCACCGCTCGTCGCCGACACGCTTCGCGCCCAACCGGGCATCGATCCCGGCCGCCTCCGATTCACGATTTCCGGTGACGGCATCGTGACTCTCGAAGGCATCGTGCACACGTACGCCGACAAGTGCACGGCCGAAGAGGCGCTGTTACGCGTGCCGGACGTCTTCGGCGTGCGGAATCTGCTCGAAGTGCGCCTGACCATCGGCGACTACAGGACCGACGCGACGCTCGAGCGCGTGCTGCGCGAGCTGATCGACTCGCTCGCGCGCATGCCGGCCGACCGCCCAGGCGTTACGGTCAGTCATGGATTGGTGACGCTCGAAGGAACCGTCGCGCACCCGTTCCAGAAGCAGCTCGTCGCGAATGCGGTCCGCGAAGTGGCCGGCGTCGTGGGGATCACGAATCAGATCGCGATCGAGACGGAGCGGCGGACGGAACGCCCGCCGCTCCTCTCCGCTACTTCTTGAGCGTCCGGATGAAGGCCACGACCGCGTCGATGTCGGCCGGCGTGAGCTTGCCCTTGTAGGCGGGCATCTTTCCCTTGCCGTCGGCGATCCACTTCACCAGCTCAGCGTCGGTCTGCTTCTGCACCTCGGCCGAGCCCAGGGCGCGCAGCTTCATGTTCTTGCCCATGGGCGTCTGGCCGGCACCGTCGGCGCCGTGGCACATGGCGCATTTGGCCTTGTAGGCCGCGGCGCCGTCGGAGCCGCCGCCGCCCGCAAACGCGGACGGCGCGGCGATGAGGATGCAGAGGGTGAAAACGGTCAGTGCTTTCTTCATGTCTCTCCTTTACTCACTTCTTGAACGTCCGCATGTGTTTGACGAGCGCATTGATCTCGTCCGCGGACAGCTTGTCTTTGTAGCCCGGCATCTTCCCTTTGCCGATGGCCGTCCAGTCGTAGAGCTCCTTGTCGGTCTGCTTCTGCACTTCGGGCGAGCCGAGATCGCGCAGATTCATCTTCTTTCCCATCGGCGACTGGCCCTTGCCGTCGGCCCCGTGGCAGCTCGCGCATTTTGCCTTGTAGGTCGCGGCGCCGTCCGCGGCGAAGGCGATCGGCGCCAGTGCAACGACGAGAATCAACAATACGGATTTGAGTTTCATGGCCTTTCTCCTGATTACATTCCGCCGCCGGTGTGGCAGTCGGAACAATTGACGGCTCGCATGTCGCCTAAATCAATCGGGTGCTCGAACTCGGCGGTCGTGCCTCCGGCGGTGAGCACGGTGTGACAGAGATTGCAGTCTTTGCTGAGGCGCTTGCCGTCGCGGCTGACGTGCTGGTCGTCGTGGCAGCGGAAGCAGCCCTGCGTGCGCATGTGGCCGACGTTGTCGGCGTGGGTGCGCCAGTCGACTTTCATCTCCGGGAAACGGGTGGTCTTGAAGATCTGCTGCAACTCGGCGGCGGCGCCGGCGATCTGCTGACGTTTCGCCGCATAGACCTCGGCGTGATTGTCGCGATAGAACGTCTCCAGGCCGGCGCGGATGGCAGGGCCAGCCTGCGCGGTCGATGTGTAGTCCGCGGCCAGGACCGTCACCGCCTGCTGCTTGATAAACGGCAGCGACCGGTCGATGCGGCCGGCGCGCAGGGCCTTGTCGACCGAGGCATCGGGGGAACGGTAGATGTGCGTCGGACGGTTGTGGCAATCGACGCAATCCATCGTGCGCTTCGGCGCCGAGGCGATCTGCGCGTCCGTCAGTTTCGAATCCTCGGCGCGGTACTCGGTGACCTGCCCGGTCTTGCGATTGCGCACGCGCACATACGGAATGACCTGCCGCTGCTTGTCCGCGGCCACATAGGTCACCTCGTTGGCGATGTTCATGTGCCAGTGGATTCCCACCGTCTGGCCGGTTTCGGGACTGCCCCCGCCGGTCTTGATCAGAAGGCGCACTTCCTTCGGCGTGTTCGCCTCGTCGTACGCGTAGTGGTCGAAGACCTTCAATTGCGCGCCGAAGAATTTCTCGGGCCAATGGCATTGCTCGCACGTCTGCTGCGCCGGACGGAGATTCTCGACGGGCGTCGGAATGGGTTTGGGATACTTCTTGGCGATGACCGAGTACACCTGATAGGCGCCGGAGAGCTTCGACTTCACGAACCAACCGGCGCCTGGACCGACATGACACCCGGCGCAGCCGACGCGCGCGTGGGGCGACTGCTGATACGCCGTGTACTCCGGATGCATGACCGAATGGCACATCGTGCCGCAGAACGCATCCGACTCCGTGTAGTGGTAGACCTGATAACTCCCCACGACGGACATGGTCACGAAGACGATCAGTCCGAGGGCCGTCCAGATGAGGACCAGCCGCGTGCGCCGCTCATTGAGGTCGACCCGCGGATACTCGGGCACCTCGCCCGGCGCGCTCCGGCGCCGGCGGCGCCGTTCCCGCCACATCCCGAAGAGGAACACCGCCAGCCCGAAGATGAGGATTGCCGGCGCGACGATCCAGGTCAGGATGCCGAGGTACGGATTCGAGTGCGTTCCGGTGGTGTCGAGATAAATGAGAAAGGCCAGGTTGGCGAGACCGAGGACGGCGATGCCGACGCCGATCTCGCTGAGGAGGTTCCGGGACAACGGCACGCGCCGCACCGATTCCGACATTACTCATCCCCTTTGGTTGTGGACTCATCCTGCGCCTCTTCGGCGGCCAGGGGGTGCTCTTTCTTGAATTCCTCTTCGGAGACCTTGCCGTCGAACCACGCCCAGTTCATCGGGTAGACGTCTGGATCGAAGACGACGTGGTAGATGTGCCAGACGATGATGGCCAGCGTGGCCAGGATGGCCTCGTAGTAGTGGATGGTGGTGGCGATGTCGATCCACCAGCGGGGGATCCAGGTGGCGACGTCGACGGAGTACCAGATCATCAGGCCGGTGATGGCCATGACAATCGTGCCCCACAGCCCGGCCCAGTACTCGGCCTTCTCCGCGTAGGTGAACCGGCCGGCCCGAGGGTGGCGGTTGCGCAGGACGGCGATGAGGTCCTTGGCGTCCGAGAAGCGGAACCAGAAGTCGCGCAGGCCCTGCCGTCCCTCGCGCGTCAGAGTCATGTACCCGAGGTGATAGATGCCGAGGACGATCATCACCACGGCGGCGATGCGGTGGATCATGCGGCGGATGTTCTCGGGACCGCAGATCTTCGCCAGCAGGGAGTCGGGCCACGCGAGGGCGAAGCCGCTGATGACCAGTACGACGAAGCTGAGGACGAGGATGATGTGCTGGATGCGCTGGTTGAGGTTCATCCTCACGACCGTGCGGCCGCTCGCGCGGCGCGCCGCCTGGGCCTTGCGCCACCAGATCAGCAGGTTGTGCACAACCATGAAGCCGATCGTCAGCACGATCAGCACGATGTAGATGCGGCGGATCCAGGTGTTGATCAGCGAGCCGGTGTCGTCGGTCTCGCCGGCACTGAGATGAACCTTGCCGCGGGTGAAATTTGTTTGCGCGCCCGGGTGGCACTTCCCGCACGTCTTCGTCAGATTCGAGGGATGAATCGCGGAGCGCGGATCGGAAGAGGGGAGCACGTCGTGGGCGCCGTGGCAGCTCGCGCAGTCGGCCGCCGTCGCCGATCCGAGCTGGCGCGCCAGCCCGTGGTAGCTGGATTCGTAGGAGCTGACGCGCGTTGCCGCGACGCCGAGCTCCTGGTTGAGGCGCACGCCTTCGTGGCAACGCGCGCAACTGGCCCGCGGTCCCCGCGTCAGGTCCTCGGCAGTGGAGATCGTGTGGATGCCATGACAATCGGTGCAGACCGGCGTCGAGCCGTTCCCGCGCGCGAGCGCCTTGCCGTGGACGCTGTCGTGATACTGACCGGCGATCGCGGCATGGCACTGTCCGCAGGTGCGCCCGACGTTGAACTTGAAGATGCCGGACTGCGGATCATTGGCTGGACGGACATTGTGGGAATCGTGGCAGTCCGTGCAGACCGCGGCGCGGGTCGATCCTTTCGCCACGGCCTTGCCATGCACGCTCTCCTGATAGGAGATGGCCGGCTGCGCGCTCAGTCCCGCCTTCTGCATGACGAACTTCTGCGCATGGCAGCTCGAGCAGAGCTGCGGGATTTTCGCGCGCTGCATGGGCTGGATCTCGTGGGCCGAGCCGTGGCAGTCGGTGCACTGTGGACCGCGTCCTTTGCCCGATGCCGCGGCCTTTGCGTGCAGGGAGTGATTCCATGCTTCGACCGCGTCGGAGTGACATGACGCACAGTCGACCTTCTTCGGCGCCGGGTCGTGCGGAACTTCGCTGATGTCCGAGTGGCACCCCGTGCAGTCGAGCGGAGCGTGCACGGATGCGCTGAACTTCTCCGCGTGCACGGTGTCGTGGCACGCCAGACATTCGTCGGTGGATGTTTGGGCCGCGACAGGAATGGTGACGAGCGCGAAGGCGGCGGCGATCAGGAAGGTGCGCATAGCAAGGCCTCGCAGCCACAGTAGGGTGGCGGTGCACATCGGGCGAGGAGGGCAGTCACCGCTGCCGTGTGACACGTCTCACGGCCCCTCGTGTTCGGCGAGACGTTTTCCGACGCTATGGAGAACGAAGACGCGTACGGCGTAACCGCCGAGGACGAGCACCGTAACGATGTACGCGGCCCAGACGAAAGGCCAGCCACCCTGGACGATTCCACTCATGGCGTCACCTCCACAGCGATTCCGGCCCAATCCTCGACGGGCGGGAGCTCTTCCTCGGCACGCCACGCGGCCACGCGCGCACGGAGGATCAACACGCCCGCGATCAGGAGCAGCAACGCGGAGAAATTCAGCAGCAGCGGAATGCGGAACTCACGCGAGATCCCGACGGCCGTCGACTGCTGCTGGTGCAGTGAGTTCCACCATTTGACCGAGTAATAGACGATCGGCACGTCGACGAAACCGATGACCGTGGCCACGGCCGACCAGGTCGCGCGCCTCGTCGGGTCTTCGACGAAACGGCGCAATGCGGCGATGCCGAGGAATGCCATGAGCAGAATGGCCACCGTGGTCAGGCGTGGGTCCCAGTCCCACCACACTCCCCACGTCGGTTTCGCCCAGATCGCGCCCTGGACCGACAACAGAAAGCAGAGCACCACCGACATCTCGATCGCTGCTTCGAGCCGGTGATCCCACTGCCACTTCTCCGACAGCAGCCAGGCCACGGCGCAGACGAATGCCCAGGTGAGCACCAGCATCGCTCCCCAGGCCGTGGGCACGTGGACGTACATGATCCGCTGCACTTCGCCCATGAACTGCTCCGGCGGTGCGACGGCCAGACCGTAGTACGAGCCGGTGATGAAGAGCACGACCGCGATGGCGATCAGCGCAAGAGGGAAAAAACGGGTGAGCCGAGACGTCGTTCCCATAATTGGTCGCTGCCTTTCCTGCTGACCCGGGACGATACTGAGGCACGCATCGTCCTGAAACGACCAACCTCACTCGCGTATGTGACGGCTGTCACCCGGTACCCGTAGTGGAGCGCATGGCTGGCATCGGCAGTAAGGCCTTAGCGTGAGGCTCGACAGACAGAGGTCTCTCCCTCGGGACTGACGAAAAGGACGAAACATGACAAACCACGGACGGCTGCTCCGCACACTTCTGGTGCTCGCCATGACGGGCGCGATCACGGTCTCCGCCTCCTCAGCGGGTCGGCGGAGGGCGGTGGGAACGCCGGCGGGCCCGGACACGCCCCGGTTCAAGAGCGACCAGGTCGAGGCCTATCTCAGCGATGACGTCATCGCCTACATCCGTCCCGGACTGAAGCTGAAGGTGAACTCGATTACCATCGGCGCCGACCGAAAGCCGGTCGTCGACGTCACCTTCACCGATGATTTCGACCAGCCGATCGACCGTCTCGGCAAGACCACGCCGGGACCGGTGAACGCGAGCTTCATCCTGGCCTGGTGGGATCCGGCGGCGCGTCATTACACCTCTTACAACGTGCGGAACGTGACCACTCCGGCAAACAGCCCACGTCCGGGCGCGAAGGCCGTGCAGGCCACCACCGATTCAGGCGGCACGTGGACCGATCTCGAGACCGGCCACTCGAAGTACAAATTCGGCACGACTCTGCCGGAGAACTTCGACCGGACGAAGACGCACACGCTCGGATTTCAGGCATTCCGGAATCTCACGGACATTCCCGCGGTCGGCCTCGGGAAGAACTACTACGCGAATCTCGAGCACGACTTCCGTCCCGACGGCGAGAAGGTCACCGAGACCTGGGCGAAGATCAACGATCAGACGAGCTGTCTGTCCTGCCACGACAAGAAGACGTTCGGCTTCCACGGCAGCAGCGCGCGCCGCGACGTGAAGCTCTGCGTGATGTGCCATCAGCCGCAGACGGTCGATCCCGACACCGGCCACACCATGGACCTCAAGGTGATGGCGCACAAGATCCACGCGCCCGGCTTGCTGTCGTCGCCTTACGTCATTTACGGCAATGCCCAGTCGGTTCACGACTACTCGCACATCACCTATCCGCAGGACGTGCGCAACTGCGAGAACTGCCACGAAGGCACCGACGCCACGAAGAAACCAGCGCAGTTCGATGCCTGGTTTACGAAGCCGGGCCGCGAGGCGTGCGGCTCCTGCCACGACGACATCAACTGGGTGACGGGCGCGAACCACGCGGCCGGCGCGCAGCTCAACGACAATCAGTGCGCCTCCTGTCACCAGCCCTCGAGCGAAGCGGAATTCGACGCCTCCATCAAGGGCGCGCACATGATTCCGCTGAAATCGAAACAGCTCAAGGGCATTACCGCGACGGTCGTCAGCGCCACCAACATGGCGGCGGGCAAGAAGCCGACGGCCGTGTTCCTGCTGAAGAACAATGACGGCACGTTCATCGACGCGACGAAGCTCGCGACCTTCTCGCCGATCCTCGCCGGCGCGACCAGCGACTACACCTGGTACCGCCGCGAGGAAGGGCGCACCACCGGCGTCTATGACGCGACCACGGGCACGACCACCTATACGTTCACGAACGCGATCCCGGACACTGCCAAAGGCTCGTGGACGATCAGCGCCGACATCCGCCGCAACGCCACGCTGAAGCGCGGCGACGGCGGCGCGGACATCGCCGTGCAGGAATCGACCGTCAATCCGATCAAGTACGTCTCCCTGACCGGCGGCACCGCTACGCCGCGCCGCACCGTGGTCACGATGGCCCAATGCAATCAGTGCCACGACAGCCTCTCGCTGCATGGTGGCCAGCGCAATGCCATCGAAGAGTGCGTGATCTGCCACAACCCGAAAGAGAGCGACGTCACCCGCCGTCCGGCCAATGCCGGTCAGCCCGAGTCGATCTCCATGCAGCGCATGATCCACAAGATCCACACCGGTCATCAGATGGCGGGTGAGTACAAGGTGTTCGGCTTCGGGAACGTCGAGCACGATTTCAGTCACGTGACCTATCCCGGCGATCGCACGACCTGCACCGCGTGCCACACGGCGAGCTCGTACAAACTGCCGCTCACCAGCGGGCTGGAGTCCGTCGTCACGCTGCGCGAATACTTCACGCCGCAGGGCCCGGGCACCGCTGCCTGCCTCAGTTGCCACGACAGTCAGGACGCAGCCGCACACGCGTTCCTCAATACCGTGCTGTTCCCCGGAGCGACCAATCCGTCCGAGGCCTGCGCCACGTGCCACGGCACCGGCAAAGACTGGTCGGTCGAGAGGGTGCACGCCAAGTAACCACGGGTTGCGCGAGGGAGGTCACACGGCCTCCCTCGCCTCCGATGAATGCCGAAAGGATGGCTTGGCGATGAAACGGTTTGCATACGGAGGTTTGCTCCTCCTGCTCCTGTTGGGTCCGTCCGCGGGCACGGGAGCGCAGGAAACGCCCTCTCCTGTTCCGCCTGCAACGGCGACCGCCCCTCCCGGTGAAGCTCCCGACGAGGCGCCGTCGCCCACGCCTTCGTGTTCCGACTGTCACGATCAGGCGAAGCACTTCCTCACGAACCCGCACGCCCGCGGCGCCGTCACCGACGGCGTCGTCTCCAACGATGCCTGCGCCACCTGTCACGGCGACGGCACCGAGCACATGGAGTCGGGCGGCGACAAGACGAAGATCGTCGTCCCGCGCGGGAAGGCCGGCTCCGACGAGACGTGCATGCTCTGCCACGACGTCACCACCGACGGCATGACACGCCGCGGCATGCATGCGAATTCGAACCAGGTCAACTGCCTGACCTGTCACTCGATCCACTCGTCCGATCCGCGGTCGCCGCACCTCGTCGCAAAGCCGCAGCTCGCGTTGTGTGGCTCCTGCCATACGCAAGCGGCGTCGATGCGGAACAAGCCGTACGCGCACCGCCTCGACCGCGGCGGCATGACCTGCTCGACGTGTCACGAGCCGCACGGCCGGCGCGCGAAGGGCGAACAGTCCCTCGCGATCGTCGAACATCTGCGGACCGCATCGTCTCGAGGGCGGATGCCCGAGGCGCCCTGCGTCTCCTGCCACACGGAGAAGCGCGGGCCGTTCGTCTTCTCGCATGGCGGCGCCGAGGTGGGCGAATGCACGACCTGCCACGAGTCGCACGGCTCGTCGAATCCGAACCAGCTCCGGCGCGCCACCGTGAAGCAGGTCTGCATGGAATGCCATTCGCCGACCAGCACGGCCACGCTCGGATCGCAGCCGCCGTCGTTCCACAACCTCTCGCTGCCTCGCTATCGGAACTGCACGAGCTGCCACGTGGCCGTGCACGGCTCGAATCGCGATCCGCAACTGCTGAAGTGAGCGATTGGAGATCACCATGAACCGCAATCGATGGTTCCTGCTCGCACTCTGTCTCGCGGCGACGAGCCTTTCGGCGCAGACGATGCCGCTTCCTATCCCGATTGACGTCGAGATCGGCTACCGCTGGACCGACGTCAGCGGCAATGAGGCGATGTACCGAACGCAGATCAACGAAGACGAAGGACTGCTGCTGCGCGCGTTGACGATCGCCTCGCAGGACTTCCGCCTCGACGTCTCCGACGCGGGCGCCGGTCCGGCGAGCTCCCTCCGCCTGGAGACGCGCCGCGACGGCCTGTACCGCCTGAACCTTCGCTACCGGCGAGCCGACGCGTTCAGCGCGCTGCCTGCGTTCGCGCTCGGACAGCACACCTTCGACCGCACCCGCGACGTCCTCGACGCCGATCTCGAGATCCAGCGCTGGAGCGCGATCAAGCCGTTCATCGGCTACACCTGGAATCGGTTCGAAGGCCCCGGCACGACGACCTGGCATGTCGGCCAGGACGAGTTCCTCCTGTCGCAGGACCTGAACGACACCGATCGCGAGCTGCGCGTCGGCGCCGGATTCGAGCTCGGCCCGGTGCAGGGCCAGATCACCCAGGGCTGGCGTTCGTTCCGCGGCCGCGAGTCGCTCACGCTCGCTCCCGGCGCCAACAACGGCAACAACACCAATCCGGTCCTCGGGCGCCCCATCACCATCGGCGAGCTGACGCGCGACGAGCGGACGGACGTCGATACGCCATTCACCACTCTCTTTCTGACCGGCCAGGCCACGTCGCGCATCCGCCTGACCGGCAACTTCGCCCGCTTCGCCGCCGACAGCGACAGCGACGGCACCGATGATGTCACCGGCTCGCTCGCTTCTTTCGCCCTCGGCCGCTTCTTCAGCGGCATCGCCGAGAGCAGCACCACCCGCGCGAAGAACACGACCTGGCGCGGCGGCGCGCGCGCGGAGATCGCCTTCAACGACAAGCTCGACGCCACGGCCGGCTACCGGCGCGAGCATCGCGAGCTCGATGGCAGTGCGCTCATCCGCACGCTCTACCTGCAGAGCATCACCTTCGGCGGCGCCGACCCGCGCGACGTGGAAGTGATCCTCAACGCCACCAACGCACTCGAGCGCGAGGAAGACGTCCTCGACGCCTCGGTCTCGTATCGGCCGCTCGCACCGTTCTCCTTCCGCGCCGGCGTGAGCCAGTCGAACATGGACGTGACTGTCGCCCCCGACCTCTCGGAGATCGTGATCGACGGCGGTCAGGGCGGAACATTCGACCGCCGCGTCCGCACGATCTTCCTCGACGGCAGCTACACGCTCTCCGGCCTGACCCTCGGCGCATCGCTGCAGCGTGACGACGCCGACAACCCCATCCTGCGCACCGACTTCGTCGACCGCGACCGCTGTCGCCTGCGCGCCGCGTGGAAGGCCCCGCGCTGGCTCCGCATCGGCGTCACCGCGGACGAAACGCGCCAGGAGAACGATCGTCCGGACGTCGCCTACGACGCGAGACTTCGCCAGTACACCGCGGATGTCCTCGTCACCCCGATCGAGGCGCTGCAGTTGCGCGCCTCAGCCTCCCGCTTCCGCTCCGACAGCAACATCCTCATCCGCCGCCCGGAAAACTTCACCATCGAAGAATCGGTGCACCTCGAGAAGGGCGAGTCCATCGAAGGCGGCCTGTCGTTCTCCTGGTCCCGCCTCACCTTCGACGGCGACCTCTCCCGCTTCGAGAACGAAGGCTCCCTCCCGTTCGAGCTCGACCGCTCGCGCGCCCGGCTCACCGTGCAGGTGCGCGAGTCGATCGGCATCGGTGCGGAGTGGGCGCACGACGAGTACCGCGAGGCCGCGATTGCGGTGGCTGATTACGAGGCGAGCCGGTACGGAGTGTTTCTGTTGTTGCGGAGGTGAGCGTGACGATCGCGACGATGGCGCAACAGATTCGTCATTGAAGATCGTCAAGGACATCTAGTCTGACCCAACTTTCGATCCGATCAGCGATCGCAGACACCGGGTCCTGAATCGCAGCGGCTTGACCCGCCAGCGTATCCGCTGGTTCGACGAACGCGACGGCGCGGTCGTGGAGCGGAAGATTACCGCCGCGCGTCGCAACGTTCCGATCACAGCCGGGACGAACGTGATCGTGGAGCGCAATCACGCCACTGAGAAGCGCGGCAGCGCGATCCCGTCACGCAACAATCCGATCGCGGAGCGCAACAATGCGACCAGCGAGCGTAACGTTGCGCCCACAGGACATAACGTTGCGGGCGCGGAGCGCAACGTTGCACTCCGGGGACGTAACTTTCCGCTCGCCAAACGTAACGTTGCGATCGACGAGTGCAACGTTACGTCCGCAAAGCACATCGTTGCGACCGGAGAGCACGTTGTTGCGTTCGCGGAGCGCATTGTTGCCGTCGAGGAACGTGCGCGTGCGTGCACGGACGGCACCGGCGCGATCGACGTGTCGCCGCATCCGTACCGCCGTCAGGTAGATGCGATACGGGATCGCTTTCATGCGATCCGCGACCGGGTAAACGTGACCCGCGGTCGGATTCACGCGAAATCACGACGCGTAGGGCCGCCGGGAGGGCGCTCAGTTGCGCACCGGCGGCGCGTCAACTGCAGCGCGCGGGGGCTGAAACGGTGAGGACCAGCCTTCCTGCCTCACCGGTGACGACGACGCGCGAGCCACGCGCGAATCCAAGCCGCTCCAACCAGGCGCCGGACAAGCGAAGGTAGGGAACAGCCGCCTCGCCGCCGCGCGCACGGTCGCTTGGACGATGAAGGGTGGTGATGCTCAGCTCACGCGGTCCACCATTCCCGCCTCGCCGGCTCGGCCGCTCCGGCTCTGACCGTTCACGTACCTTTACTTGCTTCCGTCGCATCACTGAACGCTCGAAGTTCCACTGGCCGGCACCTCGTTCTCCGGCCACGCCAGCGCCAGCTCGAACCCGGGCACCGCCGCCGCCAGTTCTTGCGAGTGCGCACACGCGACGTCTTCCAGCTCCCGCGTCAACACTTCATCGACGGTGGTCCCGTGCCGCTTCGCGAGATACCGCAACATCTCCCGCTGGTATCGCGGCACCCGCGCCCGCAGCTCGACGAGCCGGATCGCCTCCGGCAACACGCTCGCCGCGTCATCCCCGAGCGCCTCCTCGATCACCGACTGCTCCCAGAGTCGCATCGCCGCCGCGATCATCTCTTCGCGGGTAATGCGCTGCCCGAGGCCCGTCGAAACCGCTACAATCGACCCGTCTTTGACCTCCCGCTTACGTTCCTTGAGCGTCATTCCGAGCAGGTCCGCTGCCGTCAGCAACGCGAACGACGGACGGGGGGAGAGGAAGATGTGGCGGATGTTGCTGCGAGTGGTTTCGTCCATTGCCGTGACTCCGTAACGTATGCAAAAGCATATGACGAGAGCGACCAAAAGTCAAGCGAATCCATTGCCGGATCAAGCGAAACTCGGCAATGAAGGACCGCTCTTCGGCGCACGCCTGAGAGAGATGCGCATCGAGCGCGGATTGACCCAGCCGGAGATCGCCGGCCGCATCGGAACGAGCGCATCAAACATCAGCGATCTGGAGCGCGGCATTAAAGTGCCGACGCTGACGACCGTCGCACGGCTAGCCGATGCGCTCGACTGCAACGTCACTGATCTGGTCGGAGTGCTGGATCGCAAAACGAGAGCGCGACGCTCGTAGAAAGGGTGGAGAACCTGTTATGTCGATCATTCAGGTAACCGCACAGGATCTTCGGGACGTAGTCTCCGCCATCATCGCGCCGGGTATCAAAATTCATCGTGCTGCCCGTAACGCTCAAGGCCTCGAGATCGAGTATGAGATTGGTCCGGAACCCTGTGATGAGGAGATCGACGATTTCATCGCAAGCAACGTGCTCTTCGATGAAGAGTTGAGGATGCATTTGATCGATCCTGGTCTGCTGGGTTTTCATTCGCAAACAGGAACCGGATCACAGGAAGCAATCGACGAGTTCCGTCGCCAGGTCGGGCAATGGGCCGCCAGTCCCGAATGGCTCGAGGCCAGATTGCCTTGGCTTCCGAACGGATCGACATGCGATTCGGCGGACTCGCTTCTTTGGATACCAGACACAGGGCCTCGCCCAGGGTGGGTTGTTGCCGCACGGTCGTATGTGCTACTCGCGGCGCAGATGCTTTCGCGCGGACGCTTACTGTCGGAACTCTCGCCCCGCGACTTCGAGTTCTTAGTTGGAGAGTTGCTCGAGCATGACGGATGGCGCGTAGAGGTCACGCGCGGAACGCGTGACGGCGGAATGGACGTAATCGCCACACGTACAGATCAAAGCCTTGGAGAACTGCGCACGTTATGGCAGGCAAAGAAGTACGCTCCCGGGAACAATGTACGGTTATCGCAAGTGCGCGAGCTCTCGGCGGTTCTCGAGCGTGAGCGCGCATCAAAGGCGCTCATCGTCACGACGAGTCAGCTAACACGGGATGCTCTGGCGTGGATACGGCGCGATACCTATCGCCTGGGAGCGAAGAATCGCAAAGCCGTTGAGGCTTGGGTGCTGGAGGCGGCGGGACTAACGTCTTCGTTGTGACGAAGTCGACACCTATCTTTAGTTCAGGTCACTCCGTTTTCTTCGCGAGCGGGGTGCGCTGGCACCGTGGCCCTCAAGCGCTACCAAATTCCAGTTGCACGTCCAGATCCATCGGGCGAACGGCGTTGTGATAAGCGCGCCACATCAGCTTTGGCGCTTCGTCATGATCAGACGCGTGAACCATGAAATACATGATCCGCCCGCCACCCTTTCTCTCAAAGATCGGAAAGGGAGTCGCGTACTTGTACCCAAGCTCCGTTCTGAAACGGGCCGCGATCAGCTCGCCGCGCGCGATGGAGCCTAAGCCTTCCAATCGCCGCCACTCGTCGTTACCCCACCACGCTCTGGCCTTCTTCTCGTCGCGCAGCGCACTGAGCGCCCGGTCCAGCCAGCCAATCGGGAAGAAGTAGAAGATCTCGATCTTCAGCCCTGCGCGTTTGTACTCAGCGACGGCGCCGACAGTACTCCAATGACATTCGAACGTTCGTTGGTCGAGCAAGCAGAAGGTCGCTTCTGCTTCCGTAATCGGCCGTTCAGCGAGAAGCGTCGGCAGCACGTCGTTGACGTCGCCTCGCTTCAGGATCACCTCGCGCTTAGGTTCCTTCTTCGGATCTCTCGGTGGCTGGCGGTTGACGAGCTCACGGAGCCGTTTCGTTTGTGCGGCAGATTTCTCGATCAGGTAGAAATGTCGGAGCCATCGTGGCCGCAGCTCCAGCACCAGTTTTGCCGACCACATCTCACTGTTCTTCTCCTCTTGTGGGCCGGCGAATCCGTCGATGTATGTGCCGTGGCGAGTGATTTGCTCGAAGTAGTAGATGTATCGCTCGATCAGCTTCGCCTTGTTCTCGGTCCAGAATGGTTTCTTGAGATTCCGGATGCGAATTTGCTTTTCCAAGGGCGGCAGATCGAGAAGCGGAATCTGCTCGGCGGAAGAAGGCACGAAGAGAGTTTAGACGTCAGCCGGGAGCAACATCAACCGAAAGCCGCGTTCACCGGCAGCTCGTCCCATGTTCGTCCTTCGAGCATACGACCGGACTTCTTCTTACCGAGCAGTTCGCCCATGCGGTACTCGCCCCACTGCTTGAAGTGGAACGGAATGCCGCGAGCCACGCACTGATCGCGTAGCGAAAGGGCCCATTGCGGTTCCATCGCACGGGCGCGCACACCACTCTCGCCTCCGACGATTGCCCAATCGAGGCGACGATCCTGAAGAGAAATCGGTCCGAGCAGTGGCTCAAAGGACATGAACACGATACGGGCAGGGGCGGCGTCCAAATGCTTCGCGCGCGCCTCGTACCACTGCTGATTTTCCGCTGTCGTGCCGAGCCAAACGTTCGAGGGCCAATCGTTACCCCACGGGGCGATCGTTCGCGCGTTTGCGGGCCGCTTCGTGAGAAGCAGCCAATCGAGCATGGGAGTGTTCTCGATGACGGGCCAGAGCCGTTCGCGTTCGGCGTCGAGATCCTTGCGACGCTCAAACACATCGGCCATGGATGCGCAGAAGACGCGACGGCGGTTGCCTTCGCGCTCCGCCTGCCGATTCCAGCGGAACGGCTCGCGCCAATGATCGTCGCTGAAGAAGCGGCGCGGAGCATCTTTGCCCCAAAGGTCCTTCCCCAGACGGTGAGCCCATGTCTCGGCATAGCAGTTGTCGCACGCCGGCGAGACCCGCTCACAGCCCCACCACGGGTTGAACGTGTGATCGGTCCATTCGATTGCTGAGTTCTTACCCATGGTGGACAGAATTGTACCCGGTGCTCCGGGCACGTTGCTCTGCGTGGAGAACGCGCCTGAACGGTGATTTAGTCGGATCCTCCGGACGCATCAACACGCAGATCCGAGAGCAAGCGGCTCGTCAGCGTCTACTCAACCGCCATCTCGAACCACTCGTCGACCTTCGCCACGCTCGCACGCGCACGCTCCATGTCCACGTGCGGCTTGATCGTATGCAGCTCTTTCGCGCGGACATCGACACTCGCACCGGGGTGTGCCTTCGCGACGTAGAGCGCCGTTGCCAACGCCTCGAGGTCTTTTACACCTTTCGTCGAGAGCTCGCGTACCACGAAGTCGATCTGCTTCTCGTACTCGGCGAGCGTCTTCGGGAACTGCCGCTGGAGCATCGAGTAACGGTCGCCGACTACGTAAGTCGCGCCGAACTCGTGCGGACGGATGCGAACGACGTCATCGGCTTCCATCCCGCGGAGCTGGTCCCGAAGATCGAACGAGAACGGGCCGTAGTGGTACAGCCGGAACTTCGGCGTCAGCGGGACGCCGAACAGCTCCTTCAGGAAGAAAGCCGACTTCTGGAGGAAGGTTTCGCCGCAAAAACGGCTCGCCCCGGAAACGCGATCGATGATCGTGGCGATAATCGCTGCTTCGCGCAGCTCTCCGAGACTCATGTTTCCTCCTCCACGGTCGCCCCGAGGATACCTCGGATGCGGTTCCGATCGAGCCATTGTCTTGCTTCAGCGAGCTTTTGCCGCGTGACAAAGACGAAGTCGAACCGTGCTGCAGGAATGCGGCCGAGGACCTGCGACTCGCTGACCGCTGACACGATCTCACCCGAGTCGCTCTCGACCGCGAATTCCATCGGCTTCGCTTCGGGGAGATGCGTGTCCTTGGCGAAGAACTCCTGCCCGAACTCCTGAGCCGCCGCCCGGTAGATCGCCTCGGTCGGCTTCAGCGTGATATTGCGGTCTTCGGCGGAAGGCGAGTAGAGCACCCGGTAGAAGTCGCGACGCAGAATCCGCCGTGCCGGATCGTGGCCCGGAGACGCCGGATCGGCGGCCGCCTTCCGCATCGCCGCGAGCACTTCGTTGTCGGTCAGCGCGAGGTGGCCCGGGATGTCGATCGGATAGACACCGCCCGGAAGCCATTCGCGAAGGAACTGCCGCAGGTGAAGGTCGAGCGCGCGGCGCACTCTGTGGAAGTAGAGCTGCTCAAACATGAAGTAGCGCGCGAGCTGAAGAGCCTCGGCGGCGTGCATCCCGCCGCGCTCGATCCCGATGACCGGCTTTTCGCGCCATCGGAGGATTCGCAGCGAATCGAGGAGTCGATGATGATCGAATCGCCCGTAACCCACGCCCGCGTGATGCGAGTCGCGGAGAAGGTAGTCGATGCGGTCCACGCCGAACGCATTGCCGGTGACGATCTCCGTCAGCAGTTCATCCCAGGGCGAGAAGTCGGATGCTTCGAAAGGCCAGGCCTTTAGGCCGACCGCGACCTTCGCCACGTCGCGCGGCTTCGGGGAGGGCGTCATCGCATCCCACACCTTCCGCATGTCTTCGCCGAGGATGACGTCGACCGAAAGGTGTTCGTGGTGATAGCCGGCCGGCAGGAGCTCCTCGGCGCCATGGGAGAAGGGGATGTGACCCAGGTCATGACAGAGCGCACCCATGCGCACGACGGTTCGCCAGTACGAAAGCTCGCTGTCCGGAGGAAAGTACTCACGCGCTTCGTTCCGGCGATTTTCCTGACGGGTAATGACGTCAAAGACGCGACCGGCGAGCTCCATCACGCCGAGCGAATGCTCGAACCGGCGATGGGTCGCGGCCGGATAGACGAGATATGTGAGCGCGAGCTGATGGATGTCGCGGAGCCGCTGAAAGGCCGGGGAATCGATGACCTTCCGCTCATCCGACGAGACACGGATGAACGTATGGATCGGGTCGCGAATCTCGTGCTCGTACTTCGGGAGCATGCAGAGATCGTAGCAGCGGGACGGTGACTGTCGGCAGATTCTCCTCTGAGTAGAGCGCCGCACTTCGTGAAACGCGTCTACGGTATTTCGAAGTGAAGCCCGTACCCATCCGACCACAGGCTGTCCGGCTCGGGAGTCACCTTCGCTGACCGCTCCACCCCGACCGCGGTCCCGGCCATCTCCTGCAGGATTGCCCGCAGCTCGTCCACGCGCTCTTCGTCATTCGTCACGAACTTCACTTCGCGAACATGAGTGCTCGCGTCCATGGCCGTCAGTGCCATCGCGCGAACCGCATCGGTGAAGCGCAATCTGGCGTGACCCGTGCCGAGGATCGGCATGGCGACCGTCGCGCAGCCCGAGGCGTCCGCGGCCGCGAGAGCAGCGGCGACGCAGGATCGGACGACCGCGACGGATGAGTGATGGGCAGCGTCAGACGCCACGCAGTGGATCACCGCTCTGTGAGGCAATGCCCCGGACGTCGTCACGTGGACGGTGCCGGGAGCGCGGGGTGCGAGTCCCTCGCACGCGCGCATGACCTCCGGTCCGCCCCGAGCGCGGATCGACGCGCCCGTCCCCATCATCAGCGACAGCCGCGGGTTCGTCGACGTGCACACCGCCTCGGCCGGCGCGTCCGCGATGTCGCCGAGGTAGATCGAGAACTTCATGACGGCTGGTACGAGCAGAGCGGATCCGACGCGAAAACGTCTCCGGTCATGGCCCAGGCTCTGGCTCGCGAGCCGCCGCACAGCTCGCGGAACTCGCAGCGGCCGCATTTGCCGTGGAGGTTGTCCGGGTCGCGCAGGCTGACGAAGAGCGGGCTGTCGCGATAGATGTCGGCCAGGCGCTGCTGCTTGACGTTGCCGGCTTTCAGCGGGAGGAAGCCGCTCGGGTAGACGTCGCCGATGTGGGAGATGAAGACGAATCCTTTGGCCTCGTTCACGCCGCGCGGCGCTCGGGGGGCGCCGTTGCGATCGAGCGCGTCCGGATGCGGATGCACGCCGAGGGGCATCGCGCCGCCGTGCTGCAGAACGTAGCGCCGGTAGTGCATGGCCTCGGTGGTGCGGATCGAGAACGCCACCCGCTTGCTGGTCTCGAAGAGAAAGCCGAACAGCTCTTCCACCTCCCCGGCGGTGATCAGGTCGGAGTTTTTCGCTCGCCCGGTCGGCACAGCGAAGAAGACGCTCCACATCACGATGCCGAGGTCTTCGAGCAGCGCGACCATGTTCGGGAGATCGCCGACCGTGCGCCGCGTGACGGTCGTGTTGACCTGCACCGGAATGTTCTCGCGTGACGCCTGGCGGATCGCCCGCAGGGTGAGGTCGAACGAGCCGTCGACGCGGCGGAAGGCGTCGTGTTCGGCGGCATTCGAGGCGTCGAGGCTGACCGCCATCCGTCCCAGCCCGTGCGCCTTCATCTTCGTCACCGCCTCCTCGGTGAGCAGCGGCGTGGCGCTCGGCGTGAGCGACGGCTCCAGTCCTTTCATCCGCGCGTACTGAATCAGCGCGTACGTGTCGTCGCGCTTCAGCGGGTCGCCGCCGGTGAGGACGAACACCTTCGGTTTCAGCTCCGCGATCTGGTCGATGAGGGCGAACCCTTCTTCCGTCGTGAGCTCGAAGCGATTTCGCTTCGGCTGGGCCGCGGCGCGGCAGTGGACGCAGGAGAGGTCGCACGCGCGGGTGTTCTCCCAGATCACCACGAACGGGCTGACATTGAAGTCGACATTCATCGAATGCCTGCCTTTCGCGCCCAGTCGCGATACGCGGCCGGAGAGATCTCGGAAGGCTTGATCTCCGCACGGCCACCCCAGTAGGTGTTGGTGTAGTGGAAGCCGATGCCCGCGTCGAAGAGGTGCCTGTCGATGGCGGTTTTGTGCGCGAGCACCTGGTTCTTCGACTCGCCGTGCGCCACGGCCATGATGTTCACGTCGTTGAGCTCCGGGCCGGCGTCGCGCCAGTAGCAATGCGTGAGAATCGCGAACCGGCCGATCTCGCGGCCCGCCTCGATCTCGCGGCCGCGCGGCACCGCCCAGTGAAAGAGGCCGTTGAAGCTGGAGACGCGCTCTTCGCCCGCGACGGGCTTCGTATGTTCGAGAAAGGTCGAGAACCTTCCGATCACGCCGCGGCGGTCGAGGTCTTCCGCGATCGTGAAGAACGTCTCCGGGTCGATTCCCGCGGCGCGCGCGCGACGCTCCCACACTCCCGGACCGATCTCATCGACCTCCAGATCGCCCTTGAGCGCAATGAGGACATCCCAATCGCGATCCGAGAGACTGACGATGGCCGGCTCCATCACGCTCGCCGGCTCCGCCGATTTCTCGCCGACGCGCATGCCTTTCCGGCGCATGTGGCCGACGCTGAGGACGAAGGCGCGCAGCGCGGGCATGACCCGGTACTTCTCCGCGCCGATCTGCGTGCGGAGGTATTCGCAGTGCCGTTCGACGGCGAAGCCGGTCGGCACTTTGAGGGTCGTCCAGAGACGCCACTCGGTCGAGCCGGTCTCGCTGTTGCGGATCACCACGTGTCCGGAGAACGGATCGCGCGCGGCGATGAAGCGGAACGCGGCGTCGACGAGCGCGTCGTCGATCTTCCACGCGATCAGCGCACCCTGGGCGAGGTTCGTGGCCAGGAGCGTCTGCCGCACACGGCGCACGACGCCGGCCTGCAGCATCGCCCGGATCCGTTCCGTGACCACGCCGAGGTCGAGCTCCGTGCGGCGGGCGATCTCCTCGAACGGTTCGCGCACGAAACCGCGAATGCGATCCTCGGAGACTTCGAGAATGCGGCGGTTGATCGCGTCGCGCGGGGAAACGGGAGTGGTCGTTTCAGCGACGGGAGTCGCGGTGTCGATGGCTGCGCTCATGACGCGATCTCCGAATCGAGCAGGTAGCAGCCGGGGTCGGACTGCCAGTAATCGCCCGTGGCCGCCTCGGCGCGCGCGCGGAAGTTGCCGTTACACATCGGCAGCCACTTGCAGGTCGCACAGCGTCCCTGCAGCAGCTCCTTGCGGATGCGGAGGCCGTGCAGCAGTGCGACGCGGTCGTCGCGCCAGATCTCGGAGAACGGCCGCTCGCGAATGGAGCCGAGGGTGTGGTGAGTGGAGAACTGGTCGGGATGGACCAGGCCGAACATGTCGATGCAGCCGATGGCGATCCCGGTGCGGTTCCCGCCGTTCTTTTTTATGAGCGCGAGGGCGCGCTCGGCGCGGTCTTCGTCGCGGTCGCGAAGACGTAGATAGATGTAGGGGGCGTCGGCGTGATTGTCGACGGTCATCACCTCGATCGGCCGCTCCTCGCGATTCCAGTGCTCGACGCGCCCGATCAGCTTGCTCATCAGCGCGCGCTTTTCGGGGACGTCAAGATCGATGCCCGCCAGATACGCACCGCGGCCGGAGTAGACGAGGTGGTAGAGGCAGAGGCGGCCGATGCCTTCGTCTTCGACCAGGCGGAAGATGTGATCGATCTCGCCGACGTTCTCTTTCGTCACCGTGAAGCGGACGCCGACGCGGATCCCGGCATCGCGGCAGTTGCGGATGCCGCGCACCGCGGCCTGGAAGGCGCCTTTCTTGCCGCGGAAGTGATCGTGGGCTTCCTCGCCGCCGTCGATGCTGATGCCGACGTAGGCGACGCCGATCTTCGCGATGCGCTCCGCTTTCTTCTTGTCAATCAGCGTGCCGTTGGTGGAGAACGTGACCCGGATACCGAGCGACATCGCGTACTCGGCGAGGTCGAGGACGTCCGGCCGGACGAACGGCTCGCCGCCGGAGATCAGGAGCGCCGGCACGTTGATTGTGGCCAGATCCCGAATCATCGCCTCCGCCTCGGCGGTGGTCAGCTCGCCGGCGAACTTGCGCGTCTCCGCGTCGGCGTAGCAATGCACGCACTCGAGGTTGCAGGTCTTGGTGGAGTTCCAGACCACGACGGGTCCCGCATCGGGGCGCGCGCCCATGGTCTGCTTCGCGGAGTCGTTGTCGTAGCGGAGCCGGTCGCCGAAGTAGGAGGCGCCGCCGAGGAGCTTCGTCACGCTGATCATGCGTTCATGATCGGGCGGGGCCGAACTGCGAGCGGTGATGCGGCAAACGGGAGGGTGTGACGGCTGACACACGCACGAGTTGCGGGCGCCGGATAATCGCGCCAGGTGTTCGTTCCGAAATCGGTCGTGTGCCTTCGTGAAGGCTACACACGCGATGCCGTGTTGCGTGACGTGGTCGCCGGCGTGGTCGTCGCGGTCGTCGCTCTTCCCCTCGCCCTGGCGTTCGCGATCGCTTCCGGGGTGCCGCCCGAGCGTGGCCTGTACACGGCCATCGTCGCGGGATTTCTGATCTCGGCTCTCGGCGGCAGCCGGGTGCAGATCGGAGGTCCCACCGGCGCGTTCGTGGTGATCGTGTACGGGATCGTCTCGAAGCATGGCTACGATGGACTGGTCGTCTGCAAGCTGCTGGCGGGGATCATTCTGATCATCCTCGGCCTGACGAGGATGGGCGCGCTCATCAAGTTCATCCCGTATCCGGTCGTGACCGGCTTCACCGCCGGAATCGCCGTGATCATCTTCTCCAGTCAGGTCAAAGACTTTCTCGGATTGCGCATGGGCGCCGTCCCGCCAGACTTCGTGGAGAAGTGGAACGCGTACGGCGAGTCCATCGGGACGCTGCAATGGCCGACCGTGGCGATCGCCGCGGGATCGCTGGCCGTGCTGATCCTGTGGCCGCGGGCGTGGCGGCTGGTGCCGGCACCGTTCGTGGCCATGGTGCTCGCGACGGCGGCGGTGCAGATCCTGGACTTGCCGGTGGAGACGATCGGCTCGCGATTCGGCGGCATTCCTTCCGCGCTTCCGCGGCCGCACTGGCCGGCGATCCCGTGGGCAGAGATGCGCGAGCTCGTCTCGCCTTCCCTGACCATCGCGCTGCTCGCCGCGATCGAGTCGCTCCTCTCCGCCGTCGTCGCGGACGGCATGATCGGGACGCGGCACAAGGCGAACATGGAGCTGGTGGCGCAGGGCGTGGCCAACCTCGCGTCACCGATCTTCGGCGGCATCCCCGCTACCGGTGCGATCGCGCGCACGGCCACGAACATCCGCACCGGAGGGCGTACGCCGCTGGCCGGAATCACCCATGCAGTCACGCTGCTCGCCGTGCTCGTCTTCGCCGGCGAATGGGCGGCCGAAGTCCCGCTGGCTGCGCTGGCGGCGATCCTCGTGATGGTCGCGTTCCATATGAGCGAGTGGCGTTCGTTCGCCGGTCTCCTGCGTGCGCCCCGCAGCGACGTCGCCGTTCTGCTGATCACGTTCGTGCTGACGGTGTTCGTCGACCTGACCGTGGCGGTGCAGGTCGGTGTCGTCGTCGCGTCGCTCCTCTTCATCAGGCGGATGTCGGAAGTGACCAACATCGAAGCGATGACCGAAGAGGATCCGAACGAGATCACGCAGGTGCGCAAGCGGCGCCGGATGTTGGGGAACCGGGAGATTCCGGCAGGTGTCGAGATCTACGAGGTGAACGGCCCCTTCTTCTTCGGCGCGGCGGACAAGCTCAAGGACGTCATGCGCGAGATCTCCAAACCTCCGAAGGTGCTCATCCTGCGCATGCGGAACGTGCCAGCCATCGATGCCACGGGCATTCACGCGCTCGAGCAGATGGCGAAGAAGTGCCGCGCGCAGGGAACGCGCATGATCCTCTCCGAAGTTCGCACCCAGCCGTTACGCGCCATCGTCCGCGCTCACAAACTCGAGATCCTGGGCGGCCGGGCCAATCTCGCACCAACGCTGGATGTGGCCATCGAGCGCGCGGCCAACGCCTGATCGCTCAGATCCCGAAGACGCGCACCGCGGCGCCGACGGTGAGGATCAGCGCCCCGGCCACTGCGTCGCCGAACCGGTCGAAGAAGGGCGCGCGGATCACGCGGGGACGGAGGGTGGGCGGTGACGACGACCGACCTTCGCGCGCCATTCATGTCGAACACCGAGACGAGCGCGCTCAACCTGCAGTTCCAACAGAAGCGCGAGCCTGAGTAGCGCGCCGACGTTCGGCTGCGCGCGTGAACATCGATTGAAGCGACTTGGATGAGCTGGCGTGTCCGCTCTTTAGAGGGGCGAAGGAGACCCCAATGAATTCCACGCGTACGATCATCATTCAAGTCCCAACCGCCGCTTCTGAAGCGATGTACGAGTGTCTGCTGCACAGCCCCAGTCCCCTCGAAGATCCTGAAGGTTCCATGGCGGCGGGTATAACAGCAATCGCGAAACATCTGCCGCAGGACGCGCTGCTGGCGTTGATCCGCTACCGCAGTGATCCCCACGCCCCTGGCGTGACGCTCGTGCGCGGTCTGCCGGTCGACCGTCACTTACCGGCGACCCCCGCCGACGGCGAGCCGAGTACCGAGAAGCGGACGCACATCTCGGAGGCGGTGACGCTCGGTTTCGCAACACTTCTGGGCGAGCCATACGCATTCCTGCCCGAGAAGGGCGGGCGGCTCGTGCACGACATCGTGCCGGTCTGTGGCAAGGAAACGGCGCACTCGAACGCCGGCTCGCTCGAGCCGCTCGGGCTACATATCGAGGCGGCGGCGTTCGGTGACGCCGCTCCGGAGTACGTCCTTCTGTTCGGCCTGCGGACTGACCATGACCGAGTGGCGTGCACGTTGACCGCCGACGTACGCGACGCGCAGCGGCGACTCGACGCTCGGTACATCCGCGAACTCCGGACACCAGGGTTCAAGCTGCTGGCGCCGGAGTCGTTCGCCGACGGCGGGTTGGAGTACTCGCGGCTGACGCCGGTGATCACCGGTCCCGAGGACGCGCCGCAGGTGATCCTCAACATGGATCGGATGCAAGGCATCACGCCGGCCGCGGCCGAAGCCCTGGAAGCATTCGGTGCGGCGCTGGCGCACCCGGACGTCCTGCGGCGGACGCACATCGACCGCGGCGACTTGGTTGTTATTGGAAATCGGAGGACAGTGCACGGCAGGACGACCTTTGTGCCGCGTTGGGACGGCCGCGACCGGTGGCTGCAACGCGTCTACGTCACGCCAACGCTATGGCCTCTTCGGCACCTTAGCGACGGCCGTCGCGCGGTTGCGCTCGAGCGGCAGCGAGCGGTCGCATGAGCGAGTCGACGTTCAATCGTGTCCGCGCGCTGCTCGACGCCCGCGGCATCGCCTATCAAGTCGTCGAGCACAGCGAGACGCTCAGGTCCGCCGCGTCGGCCGACGCGCGGGGGCTGCCGCTCGCCGCCGGGGCGAAGGCGCTGCTGCTGAAAGCGGGCGACCGTTTCGTGCTGGCCGTGCTGCGCGCGAATCGGAAGCTCGACTCGCGCGCCGTCCAGCGCCTCCTCGGCGTGCGCAAGCTCCGCTTCGCCACGCGTGAGGAGCTGGCCGCGCACACCGGCGGCCTGATCCCGGGAGCTGTCCCGCCGTTCGGGCGGCCCGTGCTCCCGTTCGAGCTCCTGGTCGACGCCTCGATCGCCGAGGGAGCGGAGGTCGCCTTCAACGCCGGCCTGCTGACCCGGTCCGTGATCCTGGCGACGAACGACTATTTAACGCTGACGGCGCGGCCCGTTTGCCATATTTCAGGCAGAAGTGAAGGACAATAACGAGTCTCCTGAAGAGAGCCGTCGCGCTTTGTCCGCTCTCTATAGGAGTGGAAGGACGATGACCGATCTCGCGAATGTCGCTGACGCTGACGACCCGCTCGACTGGATCGAGACGGTGGAGCGCTGGCGCGCGGCCAGCAACCCGCCTCCGGATTACGAGTACGCGCTCGCGAAGCTGATGGCGTGGATGCGGCCTCGCACGATCCGGCGCATCACCCGCACGTTCTGGACGCTTTCAGGACGCATCGACGACGAGATCGACGGGATGCTGAGCGAGTTCATCATGTCCGGTGGCGTGGCGGGCTACCTCGCCTACCGTCAGGAGACGCTCGCCGGTGGCGGCGAGCCCGTACCGACGGAGGCATACTTCTTTGGAGGCAGGCGCACAAACCTGACCAGCTTCTTCCGAAGTCACATTTTCTTCGGAACGTTCGGGGCGTCGCCGCAGCGGGTGGCCAAGGCGCAGGAGGCGGTGCGGAAGGCGATCCGGAGAGGCCGCAAGGATCTCGACCAGCTTATTGACTTCCGCCTCGTCGACGCCTCGGGCGGCGTGGAGCGATGGGAGCGGCGACCGTTCTCGCCCACCGCCGGCTATGCGGACTACCGGATTCTCCGGTTCGATCTGGTGCCGAGCGACGGAGTGACCACGGTCGGGCCCGCACAACGCGAACAGGAAGAGCGCCTCCTTGAGCTGGCGCGGATGCGCCGCGGCTCGCTGGCGACGCTGCCGAAGTGGCCGAAGTGGCTTGCGAGCATGTTCGACCAGTTGCCCGAGCCCTTCCCATTGAAGCCCGCTACGTTCCTCGAACTGGCGCGCATCGTCGCCGAGGGCGCCGAGGTCTCCGTCGATCTGATCGGCGAGATGGATGAAGGTGAATGAAATGAACGTGTCGGTCTGGTGTGAGTTGACGAACCGAGTAGTCGTGCGCTGCGGGACGGGAGACCTCGACGCACGGCAGCGACGGGATTACCTCACGCATGTGAGGTCGTGCCTCTCCTGCCGTTCGCGGTTGGGCGCGTCAGGACGGGTTCTGTATGCCTCGCTCGATAACGAAGATCCGGCCGTGTGGCCGCACCTCGCCACCGCAACAATCGAGGAAATCGCGTCGCTTGGCGACGCTGCCGTGTCGGAGCTTCTCCACGCCCTACCTGCGATCGGCGTTCACCTTGAGGAGTGCAGCGTGTGCGCCGCACGGCTGAATGGACATGGCGCGGCCGCCGCCGGCGCGAGAAGTGACACCACGTCAGTGGTGTGGGACGTGCCCGGCGAGCAGGGGCAGCTACGCTGGGCTGCCGGGTCGCCGCTGCTCCCGCGGAGCATCTGGACGGTCCGGCTGACGGTCGCGAACGGACGCCTCACGGGTGAACTCGAAGTCGCAGCGTCCGAGGAGATCGATTGGACCACGGCTGTGGTGACGTTCGCGTCGGAGTATTCCGCGGCACCGACGCTTCGGTTCGCGCCGGGCGTACTTCGCGCCGAGGTGGCGCTGAACGGCGGCTCCGAGTCGCTGGAGACCGCCGCGTGCGCCGTCATCCTCGCGGACGGCGCGTGGCAGGCGTATGTGGACGGCAGTGCGTACCGCCCGACCATGCGCGACGCGTCAAGCGCGCGACAGGCGCCCTGCCGGTTGCGCATCGCCGCGCCGCATTCGCCGCACGATCCCCTCACCGCCGCCGTCGCGGTGGCTGGGACGCTAGTCGAGGACACGGCCGGGCGCCTGGTGCGCTTCGTCTTCTCGCCCCAATCGACGTCCGGAGAGATCGAGTCGCTCGACGGCGACCGCATCGGACGCTGGACTGCCGTTCGGCGCGCCAAGGGAGCGGACGTGGTCATCGGATCCGACCTTCCGCACCAGCTGTGGCTCTCGCCCGATCTCGACGACTACGACGTGGAGGTGCTGCCTACGGTCATGGTGGTTGAGCGTGACCGGTCGATCCGTATCGCCGGGCGCCTAGCCGCGGCATCGGGCCAGACCCGGCTGATCGAGAAGGGCCGCCGTTTCCTGGTTCGCGGCCGGCACGAAGTGCCACTGGAGGACGGGACGGCGATCGAGCTTCAGGAGCGTGACGGGAGACTGTTCGTGCGCTGGCTGCAGGGGAAGTCGGTGCGGCTCAAGGGACGCCCGACGCCGCTCGGGCAGCGATTCGAAGAGATCGTCACACCGGGCGAGGTGGACCTCCAGACCTTGATCACGTCGGCACTGGAATGGGTGGACTAACATGCATACCGGATGGCTTGGGCACCAGTACACCAACTGGACAAACCGTGACGTGCTGGTGGCGTGCGCGATCTCGCTGTCGGCCGCCGTCCAGGCCCTGGATAAAGACGACAAGACCATGGTCGACACGGCCGCGTCGCTCGTGGGGGAGCTCTGCGCGCTCTGCAGCGAAGACGTGCTCGACTTGGTCGGCTACGGTTTGTCGACGGAGTTGCTGCGCCAGTTGAGCCTGAGCATCGGCGAGATCCTGACCCGGCAACCCGACAATGGCGCGTGGCACCAGATGCGGGAGCGGATGGAGGGCGACGACTACGACGAGGAGCTGGCGCGCATCTGGAGCGCTCTCGAACGGTTGCCTATCGATACGCGCAGGTTCAGGTCCGCATTCCGAACAGCGTCCCTCTCCGCGGCGGCCGTGCTGCAGACGCGCAAGGTTCAGAGATGGGCGGCCGAGCACGAGCAGGAGGCGACGGTACTCGGATGGGAGATCGCGTCGCGTCTGCGGCGCCTCGATTTTCCAGTCATTGACCGGGAGACGCCGCTGGAGATGATTCTCGGGGCGGACGTGATAACCGTCTGGGACCGCGACAGCGACCACGTCGGTGTGAAGCTGAAGGGATCGACACACGTCGACAAAAGGCTGCTCCGTCCGCAGTGGCACGTCGCGGACGACTCCTTCGAGGCCGGTCTGGAGGCGGGACGCAAGGCGGCGGTGCAGTTGCTGCGCGAATGCGGCATTCCGGTGCAGACCCTCGGCGTCGGTGTCGAATTGCGCGGGCCGTTGCCGCCCGCCTCGCCCGTTCACGACGCATCGGCCGGGCTCCCCCTGGCGCTGCACATCCTGGCGGAAAAGAGCGACCTCTCCGCGTTCGGCTACGTGGCGACCGGTGCGATCGACCCGCAGACCCTCGCCCTTGAGCCGCTCCCGTGGCGAGACGTCATGGCGAAACACCGAGCCATGAAGGCGGACGGAGTCAACCACACGCTGGTGGCATACGCGCCGGACGTGCCGACGGAAAGCCCGGTTCCCGACGGGATGAAGCTCGTCGAAGGGGCCACGCTAAACGACGCCGCGCGCGCGATCTGGGGAGCGAAGTGGGATCAGTGGCGAGAAACTCATTCTCGCGCGCGCCTGAAAGAGCTCGGGTTCGAGCGCGGGTGGATGGAAGGTCTCTGGCCGGGTGCGCTGGAGATCGCCGAGAAGCCGGTCATCGTGCCAATGGCGCAGGTCGATCAGCTCTTGGAACGATTCACCGGCACATACGGGAAGACGGCGTTTCTCGGCGGTCCGCCACAGTCGGGGAAAACGTGGATTGCGCAGCAACTTGAGGTGCAGGCACACGCGCGGCAGTGGGCCACAATCGTGCTCAATCCGCACGGCGATGCGCGGCTGACGCAGGATAACCTTACCGCGGCGATCGCCCTCCACCTTCGCGTCGCGGACCCGCGCCCAGCCTTGGTCATTATCGACAACATCGAGTGGTCTGAGCGCCTCGAGGACTTCGAGGACCAATTGGGCAGTGTGGCCGAGGCGCTCGATGTGAACATCTTGGCAGTGATGCGCTCCGACGACGACACGAGCTGGAAGTCGAACGAAGGCTTAGCACCGGTGGTCGGAATCCGCCGCACACGCGACTTCGCGGAGCGGCTGGTAAATCACGGAGCGTTCGGTGAGGCGCGGAAGAGGCTCGCGCCACTAATCGGGAAAATCGCCGAAGGTGGAGACCTGAACTGGGTGGTGGGCCTAGCGAAGCTCGCGTACGAGGAGGGCGAGTTCGCCCCGACCGTCGAACTGTTTGTGAAGCCGCGACTGGAGAAGCTTACCAGCGCGCAGCGGCAGGACGCGCGGTCGCTGGCTGCTCTGGCGTACGTCGGGCTCGATGCTCCTGATTGGTTTGTCGGCGACGTGACCTCTCTGCGCGAACTCGGCGCGCGTGAACGAGGCTTGGGCCGCTCGTTTCTGCCGAGCCGCTACATCGCTACGGGTGTATTGAGGCAGGACGGCCGGTCGCCTCGAGGGGAAGCGGAGAAGATCCTCTCCCGCTTCGTCCTTGAGGCGATACGAAGAGACGACTCCGAGGTGCCGCGTATTCTTCGCCGGCTGGCGCGCGAAGCGCCGGAGATGCTGGCCATGATCTGCCGCGAACGGCGCCAGTCACTAGATGCCTGGATGGAGACGGTCGTGCAGCCGGAGCAACTGGGCCGCGCGCTCGACGCTGTCAAGGAGCACATCCAGCCTTCGGACCGCGGGAAATGGGCTCATCGCTTGTTGCGGCTCCTCCTGCACGACTTCACCCACTGCAAGGCCACCGATCTCGCTCTGATCCTCGATCTGCTGCAGTTGCACCAGTTTTCCATCGAGCGACTGGAGGACGGATCCACGAGTTGGTCGACTCTGATGGCGCGGCTGGAGACAGACTTGGCGCGGATTCTCGCGCGCGAGGAAGATAGCCGCGCCAAGCTCGAGTTGCTCCGCGCGCTTTGGCGCCTACACGATACCGCTGCCTACCGGGCAATCACCGGCAATGCCGAGCTGTTCCTGACGTTTCAGCCGCCATACGACTTCGAGGACTACAAGCTTGCGCTTGAATTCGGAGAAATCAGCGGCAAGTTGCCGAAACCAGTCAGCCTGTTCGAGCACGACGGTGTGGAGGCGTTGACGGGGGCGGAAGTCTCCGGCTCTTCCGCCGATGTCTACGCCGCTCAACTGGTTCTTCGATCTTCGCGCGAGCGGATCGATTGGACGGGCGAGTTGTTCCCGGTAGCCGTGCCGCAGCTGGCGGCTCTGCTGGCCCGGTCGACACCGCGACAGATCTGCAATGCTGTGTCGATCTTTGGCAAATTCGATCGCACGCTGGCAACGGGCCTCTTCAATCAATCTCGCGTAGCGAGTGCTTTGGTGGCCAGCATCGACCGCTTCACCTCGGCAGGAGAGATCGCGAACCTGATTGACTTGGTTGCGCACGCGCATCTCCAGACGGCCTATCGACTTCTATACGAAGATCTACACGGCTACGCGGGAAACGTGAGTGCGAGAGTGCGGCCGTCGACGCTGAACCTCGCGTACCGAACCATCGTCAGCCGCGGCGACGGTAAGGGCGCCGGCCGACTTATCCGCGCAGCATTCAACGTTGATATGAACTTCGCCTCGGTCAGCAGTGGATTCGCGCGGCGACTCGGCGATCGCCTTGGGGAAGGATTCTTCCTTCAGCAGTGCGAATGGGAGCCGCGTACGTCCGTTCTCTTCTACTTGCTGGAGGGCCTGATTTCCATCGACGCCCCGTTCCTGCCGGTCGTATTGCAAACGGCGGTCGAAGCGATCGCCCAGCAGATCGATCGGACGACGCGGCCCTGGGCACCGCGTTTGGCGCTACTCCTGGCCGACTCCTCCACCATCGGCGAAGCCATGGCAGCGGAGCTGTCGAGGAAGATCACGCCCAAACGGTTACTGGAGTGCATGACTGAGTCGCCGACGGTTGAGTCGCTAGACCTATTCCATCGTCTCGGAACCTACCTGCATCAGGAGTCAGTACCGCAGCAGTTCGCGATTGCGTTCGGGAAAGATCCGATACCTCTGTATGAAAAACTCAACGGCGGACAACGGCCGGAGCAGGTTATCCGCGCCGCACGGACGGTGAGCCACACGCTCCGCCGCGGTGGCGACCACGAAGGCGGCAAGGAAGCTCTGCGTGGGGTTCATCGCAACTGGACACAGTGGCTCAGGGCGGCGCGTACGGACGGCGACCTCGCCGAATCGATACGTGGCCTCGCCGCCCTCGACGAGGAGCTCGCGCAGACTACTGTCGCCGCAAGCCGCCGCTATCTCGCCGAGCGCGCGCAGGAAGCCATGCGTCGGCACCCGCAAGGCGGCGTCGAGTTGCTGGACGCGATCGAATCCGCCTCACGCGGAGCGGGTCGCGAAATCATCGACCACATGAAGCGGACACAGCGCACCTGGACCGCCACGATGCGCCAAATCGCTCACGTGCAGGATCCTCGCGAGCAAGGCACGATCTTCTCAATGCTGGCGCAACTGGGTGCCGTTCCAGAGTCCGATGAGATCAACAATGTCTTCGGTCGATGGCGAGTAAGCATTGGTAACCTCACGAGCCCTCCTGCCCTTGTCATGCTGCTGCGTGCGCTGTCAGCCTGGGACTTTGACCGCACGGCTTCACTCGCGGCTAACCTTCCGATCGACCGCATCGCGCGCCGTCTGGAGACGGGGTCTAAATACGATCTGGAGTGGGTAGAGGCATTCATTGGAGCTCTTCGCAACCTGAAGTGCTTCGAGGCCGCTGATCGCATTCTTGACGCCTTGGAAACTCTCGACTCGCGGCGACTGGTAGCGGTCCTCGGCCCTGAACGGACGGCGAAGCTTCTGATCGGGCTAAAGGTTTGGCGAGACGATATGGGCGATCGACTATCAGCCGAGGCGTCCTCGATTCCGAGTCGTGCCAGCAATGATCGTTACGTGAGCAACGATTCGTCTCTAGTCTGGAACCTCGGCTGGCTGGCCTATGCCATTAGTATCTACGGTCGGGCTGTCGATCTGGGCGACGAGAAAGTTCCATGGATTTACAGCGTGTCGCATGATCCGGGAACCATCGTCTGGGGCGTCGGCTGGTTCGGAAGGCAATCTTGGTCAGACAAGCTGCTCGAAAATTCAATGAAACGCATTCAGGATTCAGCCGCTGTAGAGCCGTCGGTCGCGGCGGCGACGCTTATCGTGGGGCTTCGTCGCGGATGCGATGTAGACGTGCCGTTTCTGATTGGGCAGAGTGTTCACGAGACGACATCGCTGTATCTAATCGAGGCTCTTCTTGAGACCGCACTCGTGGATGCGCGGCTTGCTGCCGCGCTCTCGTTGGAAGAGTTGGGACGGCGCAGCATTGACGCTGCGCACGTGCGGCTCTCCCCACCGCGAGAGCGAATCGAGGCTAGGCTCGCGGCGTTGCGAGCGCAACACGGAATCTTCGCCTCGCGCTGATCTGTGTCGAAGTCAGAGGGTTGCGGTTCGTTGGCTGCGAGATTGTCGGCGTTGTCGAGATCCTATCGGCGGTCTCGCGCCGGGGCACACAGGGGCACACGGGCTATCACACTTGCTGCGGCGAAGTGACTGAGCCGAGTTCCAGACAGTTTGCAGGCTTATCGCCGCGACTGATCGGTCCCGGCATGCGCCGCGTAGCCACCTTGCGCTCGACCGTGTCAAACTTGAGGGTGAGTTCCGGCATGACCGCGCAACTTAATCCGCGAGAATTTCCAGCTCAGTGAAGGGCGTTGATACAGCCTCGGCCATATTCGCCGTCGCGAATGCGCCGCGCCGACAAGCGTGGTCTCTGCTGCGCCACCTACTTGTGCTTCGGGATGAGCTTCCGGAGATCGCGACCGGTGAAGACGTCGACGAGGTCGGTGACCTCGCACTCCAGCGCGACAGCTAGGCGGATGAGCGTCGTGAGGGTCGGCACCTTCAGGCCTCGCTCCATCTCGCTGATGTAAGGGTGCTTCATCCCCATGAGATCAGCGAGGGATCGCTGAGTTTGGCCTCGTTGTTCGCGCAGCTCGCGAAGGCGGGCGCCGAAGAGCTCCCCCTCAGGCTGCGCCATGATCTCCGAGCCGCGAAATGTTGCACCCGTGACTCATTCGTGTTAAGCTATTGCTTACCAAGAAGAGAGCTCGTATGGTGCTCGATACAACAACCAGCCAACGCATCCGAACCATCTTCCTACATCACGAGTCCCGCGTCACGATCGCCGAGGCGGCGGGCATGCTCGGGTGGTCACGTGCGGAGATGAACCGGGCCATCCGCAACGGCGAGATCGAGGTCGTCGAGACGTGCAGCGGGAAGAGAATCGAGCTGCGCGAGTTGGCCGCTTACGCGCTCCAGCAGTGGCCGTTGACGGCCATCGAAGAGGCGCTCGGGCGGGATGCGACGCTGATCCTGCCTGCCGCACTGCGAACCCGCAAGCTCACGGTGCGGCTGCCGCAGTATCAAATCGGCACGTTGCAGGTGCTGGCGGATGACGGCCGGGAATCGGTCGACGCGATGCTGATGCGGATGTTCGAGGAGTTGGCGGACCTGAATCAGGAGCGCCTCTCGCGTCTCATCCCCGGTCTCGCGGAGGCGATTGCCTGGCCTGAGGTGGGTGAGGGCGACCGGGCCTGCTGACGCAACCGACTTGGAGGTGATGCGCAATGTCCTCACGTCTCTCTGATGCCGTCCGCCGTCTTCCCGCCCTCAGTCGCCCGCGGCGTCGGCGTATCCGCAAGCCGGTCGAACGGCCTGTCGAGGTTCGTAAAGAGCCGCAATCGCGACCGGCGCGGGCGCCGTACGTCCTCACGCTCTCGTCGCGCCGCATCGCGCGGCGCACACTGCCCGAGGCGGTCGTCCCGTATTTGAGAATGTCGGGTCGGTGGCTCGAAGAGCACGGATTCGTGATCGGCTCGGGCGTGCAGGTGGTGGTCGAGCATGGACGTGTGACGTTGATCAGTGGCGGCGACGGCCCGCAGCGGTGATCGGCCCCGGCTAGGGGCCCATTGGAAGCGTTGACTGACCGGGAAGATCGATGCGTGCAGAAAACTCGATCCGAAAATGGACCGTCCTGCCGTGAATCCGATCCAGATCGCTTTTATCCAATCGCGGATCATTTAAATCCGATCGCGGATGGCTTTTATCCCATCACCGATCATTTAAATCCGATCCGGGTCACCTTTATCCCATCGCGGATCATTTGAATCTGATCGCGGATGGCTTTTATCCGAGCCGGGATGGCTTTTATCCCATCGGGGATCGGATTCACACGTCAATCCTCACGCGTCACCGTCCCCGCGAGGTGAGCGGTCGTGCCATGCAATCCAAGCGTCCTAGATCCCGAACAACTGCACAGCCGCCCCCACCGTCACGATCAACCCGCCGGCGATGGCGTCGCCGTAGTGATCGAATAGGTGAAAGCGGATCGCGCGGGCGCCGGCGTGGGCGGTGACGACGAGGATGGACATCGAGGCGATCGTGCCGAGCTCGTAGGCGACGATGACGGCGGCGATGTGCGTCCAGCTTCTGCCTGACGCAGCGATGATGAGGGGGATCAGCGCGACGCACGGGTCCGAAGAGAAGAGGACGAAAAGCGACCACTCAGTCGCGCCGCGTTTTTCGTGGCGGTGACGGTGTGGGCGCAGGCCCCAGAGCATGTAGACGGTACCGAAGAGCATGAGCAGCGCGGGGGCGAGGGTGGCGAGCTTGCCGCCGATGAGCTCCGCGACGCCGAGGCCAACTGAAAGCGCGGCGATGCCGAGGATGGCGGAGACGGTCACGTGGCCGAGCCCGCAGATCGCGGTCGTGCGTACGGCGCGGGCGGGCGTCCAGTTGCGCGCGCGGGCGAGCGCGGCGAACGGCATCCAGTGATCGGGGGCGAGCGTGTGCAACGCTCCGACCGTGGCCGCCGCGAGCGGGAGCGTCCAGGCGAAGGTGTTCATGCCATCACCTCGATGTGGCGAGCGTCGCGTTCCGAGCGGTGGTCAGCCACTGAAGCCACTCCGTGACTCCTTCACCGGCGGCCGGCGAGAGGGCGATGACGCGCGGGTTCGGCATGACGTGCGCGATCGCGTCCAGGATCGCAGGCACACGCACGCGCGGCAGGTGCGGCAGGAGATCCATCTTCGAGAGCAGCACGAGATCCGCCTTCGCGAACATGGTGGGGTACTTGAGCGGCTTGTCTTCGCCTTCGGTGACGGAGAGGACGACCACGTTCGCGGCCTGGCCGAGGTCGTAGACGGCGGGGCAGACGAGATTGCCGACGTTTTCGATGAAGAACGTTTCGACGCCGGTCAGGTCGAAGTGATGCAGCTCGTGATGGACCATCTCGGCGTCGAGGTGGCAGGCCTGCCCCGTCTCGATGGCGCGGGAGCGGAGGCCGGCGCGCTGCAGTCGCGCGGCGTCATTGTCGGTGGCCAGGTCGCCCGCCAGCGCGGCGAGCTTCCTCGGATCGGAGAACGTGCGTGCGGTGGCCTCGAGCACGGCCGTCTTTCCGGATCCGGGAGACCCCATCACGTTGATGGCGAAGATTCCGCGCTCGAGAAAGTGCTCGCGATTGTGCGAGGCCGCATCGTCATTGCGCGCGAGGATGCGCGTCTGCACGTCGACTACGTTCACCGCTGATTTTTTCTGGCACATCAGGCCACCTCCAGTTCGATGCGTTGCAGGACGATCTCGTCGCCCGCGGCGAGGCGCGCCGGCGCGTTGCATTGGGTGCAGCGGAGAAAGCCGCCGCGTGCAACCTCGCCGTGGCAGCGCGAGCACTCCCAGCGTGCCGGGATGCGGTCGATGCTGAGCGCGGCGTGCTCGCAGATGGTGCCGTCGCGGAAGACTTCAAACGCGGTCGTGAGGAGCGCGCAGTCGACGCCGGCCAGCTCGCCGATGGCCACGTGGATGGTTTGTACGGTGGACAGGCAAGATTGCCCGTCCTCCACGGCGGCGGCGACGGAATCGACGAGCGATTGAATGATCGAGTACTCGTGCATCAGGCGGCTCCGAACTTCGGCGCGCGCTTGCCGAAGAACGCGTCGATCCCTTCGGCGAAGTTGCTGCCGTCCGCGATGCGCGCGAGCTGCTCGAGCTCGCGGTCGAGATGGACGTCGAGCCGGTCCATCCCCGCGGCCTGATTGAGCAGCTCTTTCGCGATCCCGAACGCCTCCGTCGGCCCCGACGCGAGCTGCCGCGCGACGCGCTGCACTTCATCGTCGAACGTACCCGAGGAGACGACCGTCGTGATCAGACCGATCTCCAGCGCACGCGCTGCATCGACGCGAGGATTCAAAAGCAGCAGCTCGAAGGAGCGCCGCAAGCCGATCAGCTTCGGCAGCAGGAACGTCGAGCTCTCCGCGCCGGTCAGTCCCGTCTTCGAATACGCCCATTCGAACGCCGCGCGATCGGAGGCGAGGACGAGGTCGCAGGACATCGCCAGGCCGAAGCCTCCGGCGGCGGCGATGCCGTCGACCGCGGCGAGGAACGGCTTCGGCGCGCGGCGGATCTCGGAGATCGTGCTGTGGATGTATTCGAGAATCTCTTTGAACGCATTGCCGTACGAAGGCGCGGCGCCGCGAATCTCCTTCAGATCCGCGCCGCTGCAGAAGACGCCGCCTGCGCCGCGCAGGACGACAGCGCGGACCGCGGTGTCGCGGGCCATGCGCAGTCCGGCCTTGCGGAGGTCGCGCGCGGTCTCGACGTCGAGCGAATTGAAACGCTCGCGGCGATCGATGGTGATCGTGCCGACCGCGTCGTGCACTTCCGTGACGATGTGGGTCATGCCACGGCCTCCATCGTCAGGCGCTGCAATGCGTCCGCGGCGAGCGCGCCCCAGGTGCTGCGCATCATCCATTCGCGCTGGGCATACGCATACGCGCGCACGATGTCGTGCTCGCCGCGCGCGACCGCTTCGTGTACGAACGGTGCGACGGGAAACGCATCGCTCCGCGCGAGCACCGGTCCGCCGTCGAGCAGCGGCGTCACGAGGTGCACGCTGCTGCGTGTCTCGCGTTCGCCGGCATAGATCGCATCGCGCGTGGCGTGCAACCCGGGGTAGCGCGGGAGATCGGAGTCGTGGATGTTCAGAATTCGGTCCGGAAACGCCGCCAGCAACGGGGCGGTGATCACGTAGAGGTAGCCGAGACAGATCACCGCATCGAGGTCGAAACGGCGGAGCATCGTTGCGGTCTCGGCGTCGAAAGCCTCGCGCTCCGAGCGGTGTGGTGCCTGCCGGTCGAGCACGCACGCGACGTTCACGCGCTCGCGCAACGCCTCGAGACCGGGCGCGCGTTTCGAGCAGAGGACGGCCACATTCAACATATGCGTGGCAGCGGCTCGCCTTCCGGCTCCGCCAGCAGCCTCCTTCCGAAGCCGGTATCGAGAATGATCGAGCCCGGCCGCTCCGCGACGCAGGTCCCGATGACCGCGGCGTTTCGTCCGAGCGGGTGCATGCGCAGGCGGGCCACGACCTCCTCGGCATCAGCAGCGCGTACGCCGATCAGTGCTTTGCCTTCGTTCGCGACATGCAGCGGGTCGATGCCGAGCAGCTCGCCCACGGCGCGAACCGCGGGCGTCATCGGGACGGAGCGCTCGTCGAGCACGATGCCGACGCCGCTCTTGGACGCCATCTCGTGCAGCGCACTGGAGACGCCGCCGCGCGTCGGGTCCTTCATCGCCGTGGCCTTGTCGACGATCGTGGCGATCATCGAATTCATAGGCGCGACATCGGAGACGAGTTTGCCGTCGACGTCGATACCGTGACGCGCGGCCATGACCGCCAGGCCGTGCTCGCCGATCGAGCCGGTGACGATGATGCGATCGCCGGCGGACAGACCGTTGTCGCGGACGAGCGTGCGCGTGAGGCCGATGCCGGTGGTGTTGATGACGATGCCGTCCAGCTCCCCGCGGCCCATCACCTTCGTGTCGCCGGTGACGACGGGCGCGCTCGATTCGACGCAGGCTTCGACCATCGAACGCTGGACGACCTCGAGCCACTCGAGCGAGAACCCTTCTTCGAGGATCACGCTGCAGGTCAGGCCGAGGACGCGGGTGGCGCCCATCATGGCCAGATCGTTGACCGTGCCGCTGATGGAGAGGCGGCCGATGTCGCCGCCGGGGAAGAAGATCGGATGGATGACGTGCGAGTCGGTGGTGATGACCAGCCATTCGTCGCCGAGCCGGATCGCGGCGCCGTCGTCCATCGCCGAGATGCCGACGCCTTCAAACGGCAGCGCGGCGAAGTCGCGGACGAAGACCTTCTCGATCAACGCGCGCATGGCGCGTCCGCCGCCGCCCTGCTTCAATGCCACGCGATTCATGCGCTGGCCTCCAGGTCAGGAACGCCGCCGTACAAATGCCAGATCTTGCAAGTCCCCTCATTCGAGACCATGCACGCGCCGATCGGGTTCTCGGGAGTGCATTCTTTGTTGAAGAGGCGGCAGTCGCGCGGGTTGCGGATGCCGGCCATGATGTCGCCGCAGATGCACTGCCGCGCGAGTGCGGGCGGCGCGAAATCCCAGAGCGACGGGAGGTCGATGGTGAAGCGTTTGCGCGCGTCGATATGCGCGAACTCGTCGCGAAGGCGGAGGTTCCCGTTCGGTACGTGGGCGATGCCGCGCCAGCGTCCGCCGATCTGGCGGAAGACGCGCCAGAGCTGCTCCTGCGCGGCGAGGTTGCCTTCGCGCGTCACGCAGCGCGGGAACGCGTTCACGACTTTCGGTGTCTTCGCCAGGATCAGCTCCACGAGCTCGACCAGTCCCGCGAGAATGTCCATCGGCTCGAAGCCGGCTATGACCACCGGCACGCCGTTCCTCTCGACGAATGGCTCGAACACATCGGACCCGGTGATCACCGCGGCGTGACCGGCCGCAAGGAATCCTTCGATCCGCGAGCCCGGCATCTCGGCGACGATCTCCATCACCGGCGGGATGTATTTGTGCGCGGAGAGGACCGAGAAGTTCGGCGGCGGATCGTCGAGGATGACCGCGGCCGTAGCCACAGCAGTGGTCTCGAAGCCGCTGGCGAACAGCACAACCTCCTCGGATGTCCCTCGCGCGATCTCCACGGCCTGCCGCGGGCTGTAGATGATGTCGATCTTCGCGCCGTCGGCCTGCGCATCGGCAAGCGATTGCACGGTGCCGGGCACGCGCAGCATGTCGCCGTACGTGGCGATGCGCACTCCCTGCCGAGCCAGCAATACTCCTTCATCAACCTCGGGGACATCGGTCACGCAGACCGGGCAACCCGGTCCCATGATCACGTCGAGCGCTTTCGGAAAGGCCGATCGCAATCCGAATTTGGCGATGGCCTGCTCGTGACTGCCGCAGACGTGCATCACCGCGACCGGCCGGTCGAGTTGTGCCACCAGGCGCTGCAGCGTGGCGGCCATGGAGCGCGCGAGCACAGGATCGCGAAACTGCAGCGGTGTGGCGTTCACGACGTGCCCTCGATCTCACCGCGAATGTCGCTGGTCATGAGATCGGCGTCATCGCCGGCGATGAGCATCTCGTACAGCGCGAGCGTCTCCGCGACCGACTCCGGCGGAATGCGCCGGATGGCGAAGCCGACGTGGTTGAGGATGTAGTCGCCCGGCGCGACCGGCTCGTCGACGATCATGAGGCTCACGTCCTTGCGGACACCCCAGAAATCGACCGTGGCGGTGAACTCGCGCACCTCGATCACGCGGCCCGGAACTCCTAAACACATGCGAGTGCCTCCTCTGCGATGGTGCCCGCGCGCAGCTTTGCGTCGGTAACGAATGCCTGGCCGAGGGCGATGCCGCCGTCGCCCGGGGGAACGTCGCGATTCATGAACACGCGTACATCCGGCCGCAGCCCGTCGAGGATCGATTCCGCGAGACGCGCGTTCTGGAAGCAGCCCCCGCTCAGGACGACCGGCATGTCGCCGTGCATCGCCAGCGCCGCGCGGGCGAGCTCGATCGTCGCCGCGGCGAGCGTGTTGTGGAAGCGCGCGGAGATCGTGGCTGGGGTGCAGCGCGCGAACAGATCGTCGAACACCCCGCGCACGATCGGACGCGGATCGATCTCCCACGGGGCGACGCCGTCACGGATCACGATCGGATAGCGTCCGCGTTCCGCCGCGTCCGCGACCATGTTCCATTGGAACGCCACTTCACCTTCGTAACGTGCGACCGGCATGTCGAGGACCAGCGCGCCGATGGCGTCGAAATAGCGGCCGACACCGCGGGCCGGCGTCGTGTTGAAGTTGCAGGCGATCATCCGGCGCACGGCGGCGATCTCGTGCGGCGGCAGCCCGCGGAACAGCGGGATGAGGTCGAGCGGCGCCTCCCCTTCGAATGCGTCGTCGAGCAGCGCCAGTGCGACCCGCCACGGGTGGCGGACTGCCTGATCGCCGCCGGAGAGCGCGATCGGGCGGAACGTGGCGAAGCGTTCAAAGTCGCCATAGCGCGCGATCAGAATCTCGCCGCCCCATGACGTGCCGTCGGTGCCGAAGCCGGTGCCGTCGTACGCGATCCCGATGACCGGTCCTTCGAGCCCGTGTTCGGCCATCACGCTGGCGACGTGCGCGTGGTGATGCTGGACGCCGATGGTCTCCACCCCCTCCCGCGCCAGCGCGTAGCGCGTGGAGAAGTAGTCGGGATGGAGGTCGTGCGCGAGGACGCGCGGCGCGACGCCGGTGAACTCCTGCATCCGCTCGATCGCCGTCTCGTATGCGTGCAGCGTGGCCACCGACTCGAGGTCGCCGATGTGTGGCCCGAGGAACGCGTTGTTGCCGGCGGCGATGCAGAAGGTGTTCTTCAGGTGCGCGCCGCAGGCGAGGATCGGCTCGGCGAACTCGCGCCCGGTTTCGATGGGTCGAGGAACGAAGCCGCGCGCACGGCGGAGGAGGACCGGCGCGCGGCTGATCACGCGCACGACGGAATCGTCGACACGCGTCACGATCTCTCGATCATGCACAAGGAAGACGTCGGCGATGTCGCCGAGCTGTGCCAGCGCGTCGGCGTTGGTCGTGACCATCGGCTCATCGGAGACGTTGCCGGAGGTCATCACCAGCGGGACGCCGGCGTCGTGGAGGAGGAGGTGATGCAGGGGCGTGTACGGGAGAAAGAGGCCGACGAGCGGCTCACGGCGCCCTTGCGCCAGGACGATCGGACGCTCCGTCGACACGAGCAGCGCGCGTGCCTCCTCGGTGAGTACGGCGAGCGTCTCCGCCTCGGCGAGATCGCGGACCATCATCGCGAACGGTTTGGTCTCGCGATGCTTTCGCTCGCGCAGGCGGTTCACCGCACTCGGCGACGTCGCGTCGCATGCCAGGTGAAACCCGCCCAGGCCTTTCAGCGCGACGATCATGCCGGCGCGCAGTGCGCGTGCGGCGAAGCGGATCGGGTCGGGAATCGCGAGCTCCTGGCCGTCGGGCGCGGCCACCGTGATGCGCGGACCGCACGCCGGACAGGCATTTGGTTGCGCATGAAAGCGGCGATCGGCCGGCGAGTCGTACTCATCGCGGCAACGCGCGCACATCGCGAAGGGCGCCATGGACGTCTTCGGCCGGTCGTAGGGAGCGCCCGTGACGATCGAGTAGCGTGGGCCGCAGTTCGTGCAGTTGATGAATGGATACCGATAGCGGCGGTCCGCCGGATCGAACAGCTCCTGCAGGCAGTCGTCGCACGTGGCCAGGTCGGCCGGGATGGAAACGCGGTGCTCACCGGACGCAGTACTCTCGTCGATGACAAACGTCGCGCCATCCCTATACGCGACGCCGGAACAAACCACCGCCTGCACGCGCGCCGCCGGCGGCCCCTCGGATCGCAGCGTCGCGGCAAAGTGCTGCAGCGCGTCCTCATTCCCATGGGCTTCGATTGACACGCCGCGTGAGTGGTTCCACACCCGTCCGCCGATGCCGAGGCCGCGGGCGAGCTGATAGACCCAGGGGCGGTAACCGACACCCTGCACCGTTCCGCGGATCTCGATGTGAAGACCGGCTGAAGCCATGCCGTCAAGGTACGCACCGGCGGAACATCGCGAGATGCCGGAAAACACATGGGCCGGTGACGGTCGTCACTCCGCGCGCTGACCGGCAATGCGGCGGAGGCCGGACCCCGCGCGCAGACTGACGTCATGGCCACGAAGATCGCCCTCGTCTACGCATCGCGCCACGGCCACGTGGCAGCTATCGCGGAGCGCCTGGCCTCCATCGCCGCCATTCGGGGGTTCGACTGCGCAATCATCGACGTGAAGCAGACGCGCGCGACCGCGCTGGACGGCTGCGATGCCGCGCTGATCGCCGGCTCCGTCCATTTCGGCCGGCACGCGAGCGTGCTTCGCCGCTTCGTCGCGCGCAAGCTGGCCTGGCTCTCCTCGATCCCGACCGCCTTCGTCTCCGTCAGCGGTTCCGCGGCGGCGTTGGACGGCCGCGCCAAGGCGGAGGAGTACGTCGACGACTTTATTCGCGTCACCGGCTGGCAGCCCGACCTTCGCCTCTCCCTCGCCGGCGCGGTGCTCTACACAAAGTACGATCCGGTCACGCGGCTCCTGATGAAATTCGCGTCGCGCATCGCCGGCCGCGACACCCACACCACGCGCGACTACGTGTACACGAACTGGTCGGAGGCCGACCAGTTCATGCACGCTTTCATCGATACGCTCGAGCGTCACGCCCACGCGGTGGAGGAGAAGGTTCGCGCGCGGGCGTGAGCAACGACGAGAGGCCTCCGGCGGCTGGGGCCGAGGGCCCCAGACCCCACTTGGTTTGGCACAGCCTCCATGGCGACGTCTGTGATTGCTTGCGCGACTGTCGAGTGGAGGCTGGGCCAACCAACGGGGTCCGGGGTCCGTGACCCCGGCCGCCGGAGGCCCCCGGTCGTCCCGTCGCGTTCACGGCGTCACTGCCACCTTCATCACACCGTCGAGCCGCCCGCCGAAGACGCGGTAGGCCTCGTTGATCTCCGCGAGCCGGAAGCGATGCGTGATCAGCGGACGGAGGTCGAGCCGGCCGCTGCGCACCATGTCCAGGAGACGGCGCATCCGCTCCTTGCCGCCCGGGCAGAGCGTCGTGATGATGCGGACGTCGGCCAGGCCGGCGCCGAATGCGTCGTAGGGAATCTCCAGCCTGCCCGAGTAGACACCGAGGCTGGAGAGCGTGCCGCCCGGACGGAGGACGCGCAAGGCGTTTTCGAACGTCGGCTGCGTCCCGAGCGCCTCGATCGCCACGTCCACTCCGCCGCCGGTGAGACGGCGGATCTCCGAGACCACGTCGACCTTGCGGTAGTCGAGCACCACATCGACGCCCATCTTCTTCGCCATGGCAATGCGCGCGTCGTCGCCGTCGACGCCGATGACCATCGACGCGCCGAGCAGCCGTGCGCCGACCGAGGCGCAGAGGCCGATCGGGCCCTGCGCGAAGACCGCCACCTTGTCGCCGAGGGTGACCTCGCCCGATTCGGCGCCACTGATGCCGGTGGAGGCGATGTCGGCCAGCAGGACGACCTGCTCGTCGGTGAGCTCGTCGGGGATGACGGCCATGTTCGCCTGCGCGTTCGGCACGAGCAGATACTCGGCCTGCGCGCCGTCGATGGTGTTCCCGAAGCGCCAGCCGCCCAGCGCCTCGCAGTCATTGCCATGACCGCACTGCGAGTGATGGCCGGAGAGACAGGCGTTGCATTGTCCGCACGGCGTGATCGCGCCGACGAGCACGCGATCGCCGATCTGGTAGCCGGTCACGCCTGGCCCGAGCTCCGCGATGACGCCGACCGGCTCATGCCCGATGACGAGCCCCGGCCGGACCGGATACTCCCCTTTGACGATGTGCAGGTCGGTCCCACAGATCGTGGTCGTGGTGACCCGGATCAGCGCCTCGCCCGGACCGGCATGCGGCCGCGGCACGTCCTCGACCCGCACGTCGCCGACGCCATGGAACACGGCCGCGCGCATGGTGTGCGTGGTGAAGGGTTTGGTTTCCTCGAGGGGTGGGATCAGTGTTGCCGTCATGGTGGACCTCCGCAGACATCATTCGTCGCAACACACGCGCCATCAGCGACGCAGCGCACGGGTGGGTGTGAGGGTGGTCACAGGGGGTGCACGCATGGCACTCTGGCGGCTCATGCGCAGCACCTCGATCGATCAGGCGTACTGGCGCGGCGTGATCCGGCGAGGCGAGGCGACGTTCTTCGTCGGCGCCGGCGTTTCGGCTCCGCCACCATCCAGTCTTCCGCTCGCGGCCGGCCTGGTGGCGAGTCTGATCGCTCCGGTGCTCCAGCCGCTGAAGCTGCCACCCGGACTCGCCCGTGCCGTCGTGAAGGTACTGGTTGGACTTCGTCCGGAGGTGATCACGGACGTTCTTCTGGAGCACCTTGGAGTCGACGCCGCCAAGCCTCTACTGCGTGCGCTGCACGGGCAGCCGAATGCATGGCACGGCTTTCTCGGCGCCGCCCTCGGCGCGGGTTGCTGCATCATCACGACGAACTTCGACACCCTCATCGAAAAGGCAGGCGATGCGATCGGAGCTCGTCATCAGACCGTCGTGGGGACAGCAGTCGAAGGCGCTGTCGCCCCGACGTCGATCCTCTTCAAGATTCATGGATCGCTCGGCGGCGGAAACGCCGGCGAGGCGCTGTCATCCGTCGCACTCGCGGTTCGGCAGGTGGGTCAGGGACTGTCGGTGCCGCAGGCGCACCTTCTCGGCGCTCTGATCGAGGACCGGCCGCTCATCGTCCTCGGTTACTCCGGACGAGACGACTTCGACATTCGCCCCGCGCTGCTGAACGTCCAGCGAACTGCACCCGGCCTGTGGATCGTTCACGAACGCGATTCGCCCATCCGCCCCTTGGCCGGCCAGGCGCGCCGGAAGTCGGACGCCCGCCCCGCAGCCGAATGCGCGCGAGCGTGGGCCGGCTCGCTCGACCTCTTCGCCGGTGAAACCAGCGAGATGCTGGACCTCCTGCGGCCGCGACGTGGCTTTGGCCGGTTGCCGGTTCGCCTTCCTGCGGACGTCGCGCCTGCTGCCGACGGGTTGCTGCCGGAACCGGACGCCTCGGCAATTGCCATCCTGTATGCCCTCGTGGAAGCGCGCGCCTTCGAGCTCGGGACGCGAGTTTTTCAACACGCGACGAAACGTCGTGCATCACCGCGCGTTCTCGTTGCCCGCGCGGTGGTGCTGGAGAAGTACGGGACGGATCTGCGCGCCGCGGCGGTTACCGCTCGGAAGGCGCGGACCGCGTCCAAAAGGGGGCCGGCGGACATACGCGCACTGGTGCTCGATCAGAGCGGCGTCATCGCGCGGCGGCGCGGCCATTACCGCCTCGCGCTGCGCTTCTACGATCAGGCTCTGAAGATCGCCAGACCCTCGAAATGCCCGGAGTGGCTGCTCATGCAGATTCGCAGTCATCGGGCGGTCGCGCTCGAGTACCTCAATCGCCGCGCGGAGGCCCTTCGCGAACACCGGCGCGTGGCGGAGTACGAAAAGCGTACCGGCGATCTTCGCGGGCTCGCCAAAAGCCTCAACAACATCGGCATCGTGCATATGAACCAGCATCAGTGGAAGCCGGCCATCGCCGCGCTGGAGCAGAGCTGCGCGCTCAAGCGCGATCTCGGCGATCACCGAGGTGTCGGCCAGTCGCTGCACAATCTCGGCAAGTTGCAGTTCCTGCGCGGCGACTATGCATCTGCCGAAAAGACGTTTCTCGAAAGTCTCCGCATTCGCCTCAGCCGCGGCCGGGACGAACATGGCGCCGCGCAGTCGTACGTCGCCCTGGCGCACGTCGCGCTCAAAGCAGGAAAGCTGGAGGATGCCGAGCGCTACGCGACGCGCGCATACGACGCGCATATGGCGTTCGGCGACCAGCGCGGTATCACGCAGGCGCGAGGGCTGCTGAATGCGCTACAGCCGTCAGGCTGAACGCTTCAGCGGCGGGTTCGGTGCGGCATGCTCAGTTGCACGCCGACGGCGCGCCAACTGCAGCACGCCCCGCGGACCTCACCGATGTGCGCCGATATCATCACGGGGTAGGGATCAGCCGCTTCTGCGACTCTCCTTTAAACAGAGGGGTACTCCATGCAAGTCCTGATGATCGCCCGGGTAGCGGCAATCGTGTCGTTGATCGTTTTGGGGATGTTTTACGAAACACCCGCCTCCGCACAACACATCTGGGTCGCAAATGCAGGCGAAGATACGGTCTCGAAAATCGATATCAACGCGACTGTGAACCACGAGGTAGCGAGATACCGCACGTGGTTCGGATCATCGACATCGCCGATACACGCGGCGTGGTCGGGGCCAGCTCCGTCACGCATCGTCGTGGACCCGAGCGGCAATGCCTACGTTTTGAACCGGTTCTTCGATCCCAATCACCGTCCCGTCCTTCTTAAAATCCTCGCGTCCGGCCTTGGTCCGACGTCGACAAGCTCGGCGGCGCTGCCCCTGATCGACACGGATGGAGACAACGTGCTCGATCCGGGCGAGCTGCAGGACAAGCGTGTGGCATGGGCCGTCGAGATCGGTGACCCGGCGGACAAAGGAAGCTGGGGCCGCGCGCTTTGCATCGATCCTAACGGTGCACTTTGGGTCGGCCTCTACAGGACGCGCCGGTATTTCAAAGTCAGTGCTGCCACTGGACAGGTGCTCGCCGGGCCGATTCTTACCGACAAGGGAGCACTGCAGCACACTCCGTACGGCTGCGCGGTGGATGCAAATGGGATGCTGTGGAGTGCGTCGAACGGCGTGACCGTGGCGCAGATCGATACGAAACCGACCGCCCCTGTGCTCGTGGACGTTCTCAGCCATCAGTCGGTCGGTACGAATTACGCCGTCTCTCTACTGACAGGATGCGACGTCAGAAGTAAAATCTACTTCTCCGACCAGGCAAGTCATACGTACATCGTGTACGAGCCCGGTGTCGGATTTCAGAACGCAAGCTCGACGAGCGTCCCGCAGTTCGCCGCTCTCGCGGTGGCCGTCGACCTCGATGGCAATATCATCTCCGGCGCGACCACAGGACGCGTCGTCAAGTCGCGGCCCAATGGAACCGTCGTCTGGGATACGAACACGTTGCCGGCAGGACCCACCGTCGGAACGAGCGATCTTCGTGGCCTGATCGTTGATGCCAACAATGACGTCTGGGCGGTCCATCGCACGAACAATCGACTCGTTCGGTACAACGGGGCGAGTGGCAAGCACAATCCGTTGACTGATGTTGTTTCGGTGGGCGAGTCGCCGTACACGTATTCAAACGTGGCCGCTCCCACGTGTCCGTGCGCCCGCGTGGGCGAGCAGAGCATTGTTTGCGAGCGCGAGAACGGTGGCATTGGCCTGTACTCGTGGAGCTTCTCCTACACGAACCATAGCCCGTTCTCCGCGCCGGTGACGAGCATCGAACTTTCCTCGGGCACGCCAGGCACCACGGTGGTATCGCCCGTCTCCCCGTACCATCTCCCGATTCCGGTGGGGCCGGGTGAACAAGGAAGTCTGTCCGGCACGTTGAGCGTCACCAATCCCAAACCGGGAGATCGCGTGTGCATGAACGTGCGGCTTCTCGGCGGGGAAGGTCCGTCCGCGTGGTGCTGTCCGGAGCAGCGAGTCTGCTTCACCCTTCCCGAGTGCCGTCAGTGCATCGATGTGCGGGCGGTGTTCAAGTGCCGTCCTGACGGTACGCGTTACCTCGAGCTCACGGTAACGAATAACGGCCCTACCGCCGGACAGTCAGTGCAAATCGTGTCCACGACCGCAGGCGTCACGTTCACGCCAAGTTTCACTCAGATCGCGCTACCTCCCAATACTCCGATCACTCTGCCGCCGATCCTCGTATCTGGCGCCGCGCCGGGGCAGACGATCAATCTCACCGTGAGCCTCAACGGCGCAACGGACGTATCGACGGGAACGTACTCTTTCTGCTGTACAGCGTCCGTCACCGTTACGGTACCGAAAAAGGCATGTGTCAAAGGAGAACCTGTGGATCTGCCGCTTGAGATCCCGAAGAGCCCGAAATAGAGGCGTGTAATTCAGTGGAAATAGAAAGATCACGCCGCGGTGGTTGGATCAAGCGGGATGACTCGGCCGGCTACTCCGGTGCTGTCCCGAGCAGGGGGGGCGAGGGGAGCTCGCGATGCTTCGCAAGCCGGATGAGCGGCAGCGCAGGTAGGAATTGAGCGTCTTGCTGTCACTCCAAATAGGGTCTAAGCGCGTAATCGCGCAGGAGGAGGACTGATGAGGGAACCGCACTTCGGTATACGAGTCGTTCACTTCGCCGTCATCGCTGTGGTGAGCACTGCCGCTTTTGCAGCAGATCCACCGACCGCCGCAAGTCTCAGTGTGAAATTGACCGAGCACTGTACGGCGCTTCGGACCAAATTCGAAGAAGGCACTCCGGCCCTGGGGGCGAATGATTGCAAGCAAGCCGGAGATACTCCGACGAAAGAAGAGCTTGCGGCTTGCCGCGAGGTGCTTGGAAGAATCTCGACGAATGCGTTTGCGCCGGTCGCGAAGTTGATGACGACTCATCACGACGCGATTCGCAGCGAGTTCTCAGACAAATCCAAGACCATCCAGCAACTGCACATCATCTTCGCCGGACGCGAAGCGCAATTTCGAAAGGTGGTGGCCGAGGCCGCTGCCGGCTTCTGGAAAGATTTTGCTCCGCCCAACGCCACGACCAAGCTTCGTGACGCGGCGACACAAGCAAAGCTCGACGAGGCCGAAAAGGCGGTCGGCGAAAAGCTGTTCAGCGCTTGTCTTGCCGCCGACGCAACCATCATCGAGGCCGCTTTCCCGTCGCCGGCGACGTTGGAGGACCTCGCGGCGTCCAGTACCAGACTGGCTCAACAGGCGGTCAGCGACGCGGAGCGGGACGCGTTCGCGGAGTTCACGAAGGCGGAGGGATTCACACGGAGTGTCGAGTGTTTGTGGAGCACGAAAACCGAGAACGGTCAGACGCGCACTCGCCTGCAAACCTGGCCTGCTCGTAAGCGGCGAGGAAGTATCCGAGATCCGCATCGCCGGCATCCCTTCAGGACAATCCGTTCGCGTGATCGCCATCCACGCGGAAGATCTCAAGCCGAGCAGTACATGCCCTTCCATCGGCGGCGACAATCTCACTTGCGACCACTTGGAGATTCCCGCCGGGACTCCACAGCCCATTACCATCGCCGTGCATACGCTGCGTTGGGTGAAGCCGACATGGGGTGGTATGTGGGGAACAGTAGGCTCCGCCAAGAAGGTTCTGCGCGCGCAGAATCAGACGCGCTCGAAACTGTCGCTTGTCACCGAGGGCACTACACCAACGATTGCAGTCGGAGTGACCGTCGGCTCCGATTTCGCCGCAGCTTTCGTTCCGGTCGGATTCGCGCGATGGAAGGTGGAGAGCGGCGGATTTCTGTCCGTATCCGATGAAGTCGATCACGAGGTGGTGACGAAGCCGACGAACCCCCCTGGCGCGACAGTCGAGGTGGTCGAGGTGCGAGACGCGGACAATGTCGTTCAGGACAGCGGCATCTTCGTCAATTTCATTCCACAGAACTACCAGACGATCGGCGTGTCCCTGGGCCTCGCGACTCCCTCCAACCGGCGTCTTTCCATCTACCTCGGTCCCAGCATTCGAATTCGGACATTCGGCAATCGGGCTTTGGCGGGACTCGCGGCAGGCCTAGCAATGCGCAGTGTGTTCCGCTTTCCGGACGTGGAAACGGGCGCGAAGCTGGCGCCTGACAGCAAGATCCTTCAGGGGCGCGAACAATTTGAATTCGGCTGGTTCATTGGACTCAATCTCGGGTTCCGGATCGGAGCCTTCGGCCCGCAGGAGGACGAAGCCGACTGAACTGGCCGAGCCCTTTCGCATCCTGATCAATGACGTTGCACGCCAGCAGTGCGCCAACTGCAGCACACGCGGCGGCGGCAGAACCGCGGCCGCGTGAAGACCCATTCGCTCACGAAACCAACCGAATCCGCGCCGCCTCAGCGTTCTTCAGTTACAGCGATACTCTGATGACGCTGCGGCGCCTCTGGACGAGACGCCGCGCGAAGCGCGCACCCTCACGAAACCAACCTTATCCCCGCTCCCTCCACCTTCTCGTACACCCAATCCGGCAGCGCCAGATCCGTCTTGTCCCGCCGGCAGTTCGAGTGACAGACGATGGTCGCCACCTGGAAGCAGCGCGGGAAGTCGAACGTCGTCGAGGGGTAATAGAAGGACGGCTCGATGTCGTGGCGGCGGCAGATGTCCAGCGTCAGCTCGATGCCGGCGTCCACCTGGGCCTCGTCGAGCTGGGCGAAGTAGCTGTAGTCGCGCCAGTCGAAGGCGAAGAACGGGCCGGTGTAGACCGTGTTCGGGGTGTTCATGCCGAAGGCGTAGAGGCGGTCGCCGTCCAACGCAAGACCGAGCTCGTTCGCGAACTCGATGGCCACCGACGACTTGTCGTAGCGGCCGTTTGTGCCCTTGATGCCGAGGTGGTAGATCCAGGCGGTGTCGTCGAAGGTCTTGTAGATCGTGCCGTCGCGGTCGACGAGGTACGGCGCACCGACGCGGAGCGCGTCGAGGTTCCAGCCATCGATCGACGTCGTCGCGCGGCCGGGGCGGCCGGACGACGGCGTGTGCAGCGTGCGGCCGGCGGTGCCATGCCAGACCACGTACTTTTTCTCGGTTGCTTCTTCGAACCACTGTCCGCGCTTGAGCGGATAGTTCTTGATGTTCATGGTGTCCTCCGAAGGGGTGGAGCGCGCACGGGCGCGCCCCACCGGGTCAACTACGTGAATGGGTTAGAGGTCGCGTCCGGCCTTGAAGCCGGCCGTCTCGTTCTGGTTCTCCTCCGTCAGATGACGAACCGCGCGGCGGCGCTTGAGACGGCGCACGCCGTTGCGCGAGACGTGGATCGTGTCGACGATCGACGTCGCCGGACGCTCCCGCGCCTCGGTGACGGAAATGAACCTGCCGGAGGAGGCGTCACGGCCGATCTTGCGGGTCGGCATGGCGCGCCTCACAGGTCCTTCCCCGCCTTGAAGTCGGCGGTGACGTCGTCCGTTCCCGCGCCGGCGGCCACGGCGGCAAGCGCGTTGTTGAAGAGGACCAGCGCCCCGCGCCAGCCGCTCGGGATCAGCGGGAGCGCGCTGATGACCGTCAGCAGCGGCTTGATGCCGTTGTAGATCTTGAGCAGGCGCGCGATGCGCCCGTTCTGCGTCTCCGGCATCAGGGTCTGCTCTTGCTGCATCTCGGCGGTGAGGGTGCGGATCTCGCGGTCGATCGACTTGAACGACGGCGTCTTCGCGGACATCTGTTCGACGTGTTTCGGATTGGTGCTCATGGTGTGTTCTCCATTCGGCCAGGACGGCCGGTGGATGGCGGAGCCTCGGAGCTCAGGAGCGCGCCGAGCGCATCCGCCGCGGGTAGGTCTTCGAGGGTCAGCGTGCGGGACGCTGACGCCACTTCGAAACGTTCCCGATCGCCGCGGCAACCGGCTGCCGCCGCCTGCGATGGGGGGTGTGCACCGTGGACGTGCACGCGAAGAGCGGGACCTTCAGCCCCACGTCGGACCAGGCGCCGGCGATGATCCGC
>Ga0190270_10000042_pt1 | contig 68252 bp, 60 predicted proteins | sample Popmic320T_FD_133748 | JGI IMG/M metagenome (GOLD analysis project Ga0190270, IMG submission 133748) | Populus adjacent soil microbial communities from riparian zone of Weber River, Utah, USA - 320 T | ecosystem: Environmental > Terrestrial > Soil > Riparian zone | place: USA: Utah | collected...
GCATCGGCGCCGATCGTGCCGTCGAACGGGCTGCCGGTGAAGCTCGGCGCCTCGACGTCGGCTCGGTTGCCGATCGACACGGCGGTGTAGTCAGCGCCGCGGTCGGCCAGTGCGTCGAGCAGGATCTGGAGGTAGTCGTAGTCGACCGTCGTCGAGTTGGGCACCCCGACCTGGTCGAGCTGGAGCGGCCCTGATCGCCAGAGCGCGACCTCCTGGAGCCCGACGAGATCCGGCTCGGTGCGGGCGATCTCACCGGCGAGCAGCCGTGCTCGTATGGGGAAGTTGGTCTGGTCGACGATGTCGCGAGTCACGTGCGTCGCATTGCCGAGCGCGACCAGGACCTCCTGCGGCGGCTTGCCCTCCGCCTGGGCCTGGAGCGCCGCGTTGATGGGCCGGTTGATGTCGGCGCCGAGATAGATGTTGCGGCTCATGACGGTGACCGGCTTGGCCGGATGCGATGTGGTCTCTGCGGTTCCGATGGCGGACGAGCCGGCGACCAGAGTGAGTACGGCGGCAGTCGTCAAGCCGATGGCGTGTGCGGGCCGAAGCATGTTTCCCCTCCGAGGACGTCGCCCCATCTTCGTCAGGTATGACGGCGATGTCCATGGGGCGACGCCGTCAGTGTGCCAGCGATAGGGGCTATCCTGACCGACGGACGCGCAGCGTTGAGATCTCGGGCGCCTTCGAGTCCTTTGAGCGCGCCGCCGACGGTGGCGTGCAGTCCGAGATCTCAAAACGGGGAGCGTGAACCATGGTGGCTCGTCCTGTCTCGACCGCGCGGAGCACGAAGGTTCAACCGTAGATCGTGTAATTCGTGCGGACCAAATCCAGCCATCGCCGGCGGATCGAACTGAGCAATCGGTATCGATCCGACCTGAGCCTGCTGTCCGGATTCGAGCTGCGTCGCGATGATGCGCTCGTGTCGGTGCCCCAGAGTGCCGAGCGCCTGCTGGCCTTCCTCGCCGTTCATGATCGGGCGGTCGAGCGCTCTTACGTCGCCGGATCGCTGTGGCTCGATGTCACCGAGTCACGTGCGTCCGGAAGCCTGCGATCTGCCTTGTGGCGAGTGCACAACGCCGACGACAGTGTCATCGAGTCGGTCGGAACCCGCCTGCGACTCGCGCCGCACGTTCGCGTCGACCTGCGGGCGGCCCACCTCCTTGCCCGTGCGGTGCTGGACACCGACGGCGCTGGCGACGGCGCTCGCGCGCCGGTGCGCACCGTGTCCGCCTTGGACGGCGACCTGTTGCCCGACTGGTACGTCGAGGAGTGGCTGACGCTCCCGCGGGAGCAGTGGCGCCAGGTGCGACTGCACGCCCTCGAGGCGCTCGCGTCCGACCTCACCAAACAAGGCGACTTCGCAGTCGCCGTATCGGCCGCGCTGGCGTCGATCCAGGGCGAGCCACTGCGCGAAAGTGCCCACAGATGTCTCGTGCAGATCCATCTCGCCGAAGGCAACATCGGCGAGGCCTTCTCCGCTTTCCAGCGCTTTCAGCGGCTGCTGTGGCGAGAGTTCGGAGTCGAGCCGTCGCACGGTTTCGTCCGCCTGATTGAGGGCCTGGCCATCCAGCGGAGCCCGTCGCCGCGGCACCCGTAGCTCGACGCAATCGCGACCAGATTGCCCCGGTTCGAGGCTGGTGTGGCGTGCGTTTAACTCTGAGACGGCTGAGTACGCGATAATGAGGCCAGCCGAAAGGAGTCGTTCATCCTGTGAAGGGTGCGCAGGTCGCCCGCGCCAGCGCCATCCGCGCGAACGACGAGTTTGTCGTGGTCGCCCACACCTGCTGGTCATGTGACCAGCAGGTGCGGAAGAAGGTTGCCCGAACGCTGGACCGGGTCGACCTCTCCTGGTACTGCGAAGGGTGCGACGTCGGATGGGCAGGGCCCGGCAACGAGCTGAACGGCGTGCCCGCCGCGTAGTCCGACCGATCAGAGATCGGTGATCACGCGGTAGTAGCCGTGGTTCTCACCTCCCGGATTGTCGACCTGGAAGACCACGAGGTCTTGCCGACCGGTGCCGTTGAGGTCGGCCATCGCCACCCCGGCACCTTGGTTCTCCGAGCCGAACCAGCCGGGCACCGGAGTCACCGTGCCCCAACCACCGGTCACGGCGCCTGCCGTGTCGAGGTTCGACCCGACGCGGTAGTAGCCGTGGTTTTCGCCGGCCGGGTTGTCGAGATGGAACACCAGGAGGTCTGGTCGACCGCTGCGGTCGATGTCGGCGACCGCGATGCCGGCGCCCTGGTCCTCCGATCCGAACCAGCCGGGGACCGCGATGACCGAGCTCCAGCCGCCGGTGACGACCCCGCTCTTGTCCATGTTCCAACCGATGCGGTAGTAGCCATGGTTTTCGCCGCCCGGGTTGTCCAGGTGGAAGACGACGAGATCCAGCATGCCGTTGCCGCTGATGTCGGCGACGGAGATCGCGGCTCCCTGATTCTCCCAACCGAACCATCCCGGCACGCCGTGAATGGCGCTCCAGCCGCCGGTGACGTTGCCGTTGTTGTCGAGGTCCCATCCGATCCGGTAGTAGCCGTGGTTGTCGCCTGCCGGGTTGTCGTCGTGGAAGACCACGAGGTCGCGTCGCCCCGAGCCGTTGATGTCGCCGAGCGCCAGACCGGCACCTTGGTCTTCGGCGCCGAACCAGCCGGGGATGGACTTGACGTCGCTCCAACCGGCGGTGACCCGGCCGACCCGATCGAGGGTCCACCCGACCCGGTAGTAACCGTGGTTTTCGCCGCCCGGGTTGTCGACGTGGAGGACGACGAGATCCGGACGGCCGTGCTGATCGCTGATCCGTCCGATCGCGATGTCGGCTCCCTGGTCCTCGGCGCCGAACCAGCCCGCGACGCGATAGACGCGCGCGCCGTAGATCGTCTGGATGCCGAGCGTGTCGTCGGCCGCGAGGTAGCGATGCGCACCGCTGTAGAACGGGTACATCAGCGCACCCGGCTCCGTGCTGTGAGCCAGCCCGAGCGCGTGGCCGAACTCGTGGGCCATCACCGAGACGAGATCGATGCCGCCCGACGGAATCGGAAGGTCCACCGTCCAGGTCTCCGCGTCGTCGAAGTGCGAGTCACCTGCGATGTCGCCGCCGTTGGGTGGTGGGTAGAACGCGTGCGCGAGAATGCCCGATGGACCGTCGAACGGCGACCCGTCACCGTGGTCGTCGGTGACGAACCGGATGTGGATGTCCGGGTTTTCCTGTTCGACGAAGGTCAGCGGACAGGCGTTCGCCCACAGCTGGAACGCGGACGTGATTGCCTTGCCGATCTGCGCCTGGGTGAGGTCGCCGGAGTACTGATCCACGTCGTACGTGATCGTCGTGTGGTCCCACTTGTTTCCCTGTGCGAGGAACGTGGCGATGGATGCGTCCGCCACGGCTCGGGGGCGGACGGGCCGATCGGGGAAGCCGCATCTTGGTCGCGACATCAGTCCGATGGTCGCCTCGTCGAGTGCTCCAGTCACCGGCAGGTCGAAGTGTCGCTGAAAGCGGCGCAATCCGGCGTCGGTGGCAGAGTCGAAAGTGCCGACGGCGGCGGGCCGGCCGGGCGATCCGAGCATTGTGCGCGCGTAGGGGTCGCCTTCGCGCGGCGGTAGGAACCCGAACCTGCTCAGATAGGTCTGGAGCCGTTCGACTGGTGGGCCTTCGGCTCCCTTGGTGTTATCGAGACCCTCCATGAGTCCCTGGGCGATGTTTTCGGTCATGACATGCCAGCCCTTCTGTGTTGCTGGGTTACCAGACTCGTCGCCGAGCATCACCGAGCCGTTACGTGCGCGTAGCCGCTGGCTCGCCCGCGACGTATGGAGTGGCCCTCGATGTGGCAGCATCGGCACGCATGAGACGCGTCGTCATTGCCCTGGCCGCCGCCGTCTGCCTGGTGGCCCCTGTCGTCCCCTCGGCCGAGTCCGCACCGTCCGTCGGCCCGGATGCCCTCGATATCGCGGGAAGTAAGCCACGTTCGACGCACACGGATCGCGAACGCCACTATCAGCGCCGCGTATTTCACTGGACGAACGTCGCGCGGCGCAACCACGGTCTGCCGGCGTTCCATCGGATCCCGTGCCTCCGGCGGATCGCCGTGCGCTGGTCGGAGCACTTGGCAGCCAGCGGCGACTTCGAGCACCAAAACCTCGGCATCATCTTCAGACGGTGCGACAGATCGTCGTCGGCCGGTGAAAACATCGCGCGCGGCGGCATCTCTCCGCGGCAGATGGTGCGCTTCTGGATGCGCTCGCCCGACCATCGGGCCAACATCCTCAACCGGGACTTCACGCACCTCGGAGTCGGCACCGCAAGGCGCAACGGCAGGTGGACCGGCGTACAGGATTTCGCGGGCTTCTCGTGACGCCGATGCGCTGAGTCGAGCGTCGGCTAGAGTGCCGATCCGATGGATGCCAAGCTTCGCGAACTGCTCGACGAGCTTCACGCCGAGGGCTTGACGTACGACGCCGCGCAGTCCGATCGGTTGCTTCGCCGGCGCAACCTCGAGCCCGACGCGGCCCAACCCCTGGCGATGGCCGTGCGGATGGTCGGTGCCCGTCGCATCGTCGAGATCGGCACGTCCAACGGCTATTCGGCGATCTGGCTCGCCGACGCCGCACGCGACACCGACGGCGCTGTGATCAGCGTCGACACCGAAGCGGTCGACGAGGCCGCCGCTAATCTTGAGGCCAGTGGGCTTGCCGACCGGGTGGAGCTGGTGCGGGCCGATGGCGGTCGCTATCTCGCGGAGCTCCCGGATGGCGACGTCGACCTGCTCTTCCTCGATGCCGAGCGGACTGAGTACGTCGGGTGGTGGCCGGATCCGGTCCGGGTCCTCCGACCGGGTGGCGTACTCGCGATCGACAACGTGCTGGCGCCGAGCCCGGAGGAGCTGACCGAGTTCCTCGGCTTGGTCGCGGCCGACGATCGGCTGAGCGGCGTGACGATCGATGTCGGCAAGGGCCTGCATCTGGCCTGGCGGCGGACAGTCGACCCCGTCGGCTAGAGGAGGTCCGCCCGGTCGGTAACGCTCGCGCCGACGGCGGCAATGAAGCCGTTGAGCTGCTCGTCGGTCACCGCCAGACTCAACGCGAGATAGCCACGCGCCGCGATGTAGTAGCCGGCCTCGAGGAGATCGAGAAACAGGAGCTGCTTTCGCCGGGTGTCAACCGTCGCGAGGTCGTCGACGTCGCGAATCGGTGCGGCCGTCGCGTGGAGGTTCATCAAGGACCCGACGCCGGTGACCTGATACGGCGCACCGGCGAGACCCAAGGTCTCGGCGAGTCGCTGGCGGACCGCGTCGCCGCGAGCCGTGTGCCGGATCGCCACCTCCGGCGTGTACACGGCCGTCAGGCCGACTCGACCGGCGGCCATCGACGCGAGGTTGTTGTTGAACGTGCCCGCGTGCGGCAGCGCGTCGGACCGACCTGGGTCGAAGACCGCCATGACGTCGCGTCGGCCGCCGAACGCGCCGAACGAGAAGCCGCCACCGAGGTATTTGCCGAGCGTCGTGAGGTCGGCGGCGATGCCGAGCTGATGCTGCATGCCGTGCGGGCCGATCCGCGAGGTCATCACCTCGTCGACGATCAGCAGCGCGCCGATCTCGGTAGTCGCTTCGCGCAGCGTACGGAGAAACTCGGGTTCGCCCGGAATGCATCCGCCGGCACCGAGCATCGGCTCGACGAGCACGGCGGCGACCGCATCGGCTTGTTCGTCGAGGATGCGGCGAGCTACATCGGCGTCGTTGTACGGCGCGAGGATCATGTCGTACGGCGCGTTCACCGCCGATGCATCGCCTGGGAACGTCAGCAGCCCGCCGTGGTAGCCGCCATGAAAGGCCAGCATCCGGTCGCGTCCGGTGATGACTCGCGCGGCCGACAGCGCCATCAGATTGGCCTCGGTGCCGGAGTTGGTGAACCGCACCCGCTCGATCGTCGGGAAGCGCTTGCAGATCGCTTCGGCCATGGAGATCTCGGCCGCCGTGTGTGCTCCAGGGCCGATGCCGGCGGTCATGGCGGTCGTCACCGCCTCAGCGATGGCTGGGTTCGTGTGGCCGAACAGTCCGGCTGAGAAGTTGCCGAGCAGGTCGACGTACTCGTGGCCGTCGACATCGCGGAGGCAGCTGTCCCACGCGTCGACGACACGGATCGGAAACGGCGCGTGATAGAGCACCGTCCGGGTGTTGCCGCCAGGCAGGACGTCGCTGGCCCGCTCATGGAGCGCCCGCGTACGTGGTCGACGCTCGACGTACCGTCGCTCGGCCGCAGCCAGCGCCTCGTCGATCCGGTCGGTCACTCCGCCAGTGTGTCTCAGCGGCTCACCTCCCACTGGCGGGACCCATATCGCGCGACACGCCGGCGCGTGTTCGCAACATGGGTCCCGCCAGTGGGGCGGGTTCAGTCGACGCGGGACGGCAGGGGGAGGGGGAGCGCCGGCAGCCCGTCGATGCTGGTGCCGTTGTGGTCCTTGGCCGCGCAGTAGTCGGCGAACTCGGCTTCGGATTTGCGGCCGAAGAAGTCGGCGTGCAGGGTGCGTTCCTCGCGATAGTCCATGAACGGCACGGCGAATCCGCACGAGTCGCTGATCAGCTCGGCCCGCACCGAGACGATGGCCCGCACGCCGGGCCCGTCGGCGTCGGCGAAGTGGCCGATCAGGTCGCCCCATCGAGGGTCGTCGCGAAACACCGGCTCGCCGCGACCGTGGATGCGCAGCACCTTCGGCGGCCCGGTGAACGCACACCACATCAGCGTGATGCGGCCGTTCTCGCGCAGGTGGGCTAGCGTCTCGGCGTGGCTGCCGCCGAAGTCGAGGTAGGCCAAGGTGTCCTCGCCGAGAACGGCCAGCGACCCCGAACGCCCCTTGGGTGAGAGGTTGACGTGACCGTCGCCGGCGAGCGGTGCCGTCGCGACGAAGAAGACCGGCTGCTCGGCGATAAACGTGCGCAGTCGCTGATCGAGGCGTTCGTAGACCTTGCCCATGCCGTCTCGCAATCTGATATCACGAAATCCTGCGATTCGAGATGAGCCTAACCGGCCGTCAACGGTCGGCCAACGTCCATCCGTTCGCCGTGAACACCTCCGGAGTCGCCTCGCCGTCGAGGACGACGGTGTCGTCGCTGACGACGCGGACGCCGTCGACATAGACGCCGCGGCCCGCGTACGCCGGGTCGGTCGTGTAGCGCCAGCGCAGCAGCTGATCGCCGGCGGCCAGCGGTGCTCGCGCCTCGACCCAGCGACGGTCGCCCGAGTCGGTGTACGACCCGTCCGTGTGGGTCACCTCGCCCCGATCGCGTACGTCGAACGGCACCCGTTCCCAGGTCTGGCCGGCGTCGGTCGAACGCTCGAGGAAGAGGAGGTCGGTCTCCTCGCTGTCGACGAACAGGCTGAACGACAGCCGCCCGCCGTCGGCCGGCACTGAAACCGGCGCGTCCAGCGTGACCGTCGAGGCGTCCGCCGTGCCGGAGAACCAGGCGTCCGGCCCGTGCTTGGGCCGCACCGCGAGCGCCAGGGCCAACGCCTGCGCGACCGCTCGTCGGGCCGGGTTGTTGCTGCCCCAGTCCCTCGACGGATGCACTCGGTTGCTGAGCAGAATCGCGAACGACCGGGACGGAAAGTCGATGACCAGCGATGTGCCGGTGTAGCCCGTGTGGCCGGCCGTACGAGGGCTGGCGAGGCCCGACATGTACCACCGCTGATTGAGCTCGAAGCCGAGCCCATGGGCGTCACCGGGGAAGTCGGTGTTGAAGTTCGTGATCATCTGGTCGACCGAGTCCGGCGACAGGATGCGGCGACCGTCGTAGCTGCCACCGTTGAGCAGCGCCTGCGCCAGGATCGCGAGATCGTCCGCGGTCGAGAACACACCGGCATGGCCGGCGACACCGCCGAGCGACCACGCGTTTTCGTCGTGCACCTCGCCGTGGACCATGCCGCGGTCGGGCGTCGCCTGAAACTCGGTCGCGGCGATCCGCGGCTTGAGCGCCGGGTCGGGGTTATAGCCGGTGTCGGCCATGTGGAGCGGCCTGGTGGTGCCGCGGGCCACGAGTTCGTCGAGCGACTCGCCGGTCACGCGTTCGACGAGCACGCCGAGTCCGATCAGGTTGAGGTCGGAGTACTCGTAGGTCGTGCCCGGATCGTGCGCCAGCTCGGCGGTCAGCGCCGCGTGGATGCGTGACTCGGGATCGGGGTAGTCGCGCCACAGCGGAAGCCAGGCCGGCAGGCCGGAGGTGTGGGTCAGCATCTGGCGGATCGTGATCGCGCCCTTGCCGTGCTCGGCGAACTCCGGCACGTAGCTCGCCATCGGTGCGTCGAGGTCGATCCGCCCGGCCTCGACCTGCTGCATGACGACGATCGACGTGAACAGCTTCGACACCGACGCCAGGTCGAAGATCGTGTCAGTGCGCATCGGGATCCATTGGTCGCGCGGCAGCTCGGTGCCGGCCCCGTCGGCGTAGCGCAGCGCCCAGCCGGTGGCGTCGCGGGTGACGACCTTGCCGTGATGGGCGAGCAGCGTGACCGCGCCGGCATAGAGCGGGTGCGTGTCGCCGGACGGCTCGGTCCAGCCTGCTACCGCGTCGAGCGCGCGGTCGACCGGCGCCGGGTCGAGTCCGGCTTTCTCCGGGGTCGCGTCCATCAGCTTCGTCCAAGCCGGGGCGAAGCCGGCTTGAGGTCGGTCATAGCGACCGAGTGTGCCGGAGTCGTCGGCGGCCGTCGGCGCGAGCAGGCCGATCGCGAGACCTGACACTCCCAAGACCATTCCGATTCGTCGTCGCATCGTGACCTCACCTCGAGTAGAGCAGGTACGGACGGCGCTGTCGGTTGAACTTGTCGAGCTCGGCCCGCCACGCGGCGACGATCTGGTCGGCCGTGGCGTCGGCCTCGAGCATCGTGCGGAAGCGGTCCGAGCCGGTCAGCAGGTCGATCCAACGGCCGCCGTCGCCGCGCCAGTCGAACCCGTCGTACAGGCCTCGGGCCTCGACGATCATGTGCGTCGCAGCGGTGATGGCTTCGACCCCGTGCGGGTCGGTGATATGCACCTGGACGCCGGCGCAGATCTCGCCGACGTGCTTGCTGAACGTCGGCACGAAGTACGCCTCGCGGAACGTCACACCGGGGATGTCGATCGCCCGCAACGCCTCGGCCCAGTGGAAGTCGAGGTACGGCGCGCCGATCAGCTCGAACGGTCGGCTCGTGCCGCGGCCCTCGGACAGGTTGGTCGCCTCGAAAAGGCAGGTGCCGGAGTAGAGCAGAGCGGTGTCGGGCGTCGGCATGTTGGGGCTCGGCAGTGTCCATGGCAGGCCGGTGTCGGCGTAGCGCATGCCGCCGGTCCAACCCGTGACGCGGACGACGTCGATGTCGCTGAGCCGGCCGCCGGTCGCGTCGGGCAGGAACTCGCCGTTGAAGAAGCGGGCTAGCTCGCCGACGGTCATGCCGTGTTGCTGGACGATCTGCTTCTTGCCGACCCCCGACTCGAAGCCGGGTCGCAGCATCGGCCCGCGGGCTTGGCCGCCGACCGGGTTGGGACGGTCGAGTACGACGAACCGCAGGTCCGACGGCACCGCGCCGGCCATCGCCTCGTACATCGTCCAGATGTAGGTGTAGAACCGGGCGCCGACGTCCTGGATGTCGAAGACGACGGTCTCGACGCCGGACGTCTGGTAGAGCTGGGTGAACTTCGCGGCGTCGGCACCGTAGGCGTCGTAGACCATGATTCCGGTGCGCGGGTCGACGTGGTCGCGCTCGCCGTCGCCGGCCTGGCCGGTGCCGCGAAACCCGTGCTCCGGACCGAAGACGGCGACCACGTCGACCGCTCCGGAGGCGTGCATCTCGTCGACGATGCTCGCCAGGCTGCCGGTGATCCCGGTCGGGTTGGTGATCACGCCGACCTTCTGGCCCACGAGCTCCGCCCAGCCCGACGCGGCGAGGACCTCCGCCCCGGTGCGCACTCGGGTCGGGCCCGACGCGCCGGTCGGTGCCGCGGCGGCCGCGGACAGCAGCGGGGTGGCGGCGACGGCCCCAGCCCCGGTCAGCAAGCTGCGACGTTTCAGGCTCATCGGTTCCTCCGATCGGGCAGGTCTACGGCAACCGCACGGTGGCGACCACGGGGCGGTGGTCGCTGGCGGCGACGACATCGGGTGCACTGGGTACAACGGCGGAGCGGACCCGGAGGTTGGGGCTGACGGTCACATAGTCGATGCGCTTCTCGGGATCGATCGCCGGGTACGTAAGGGCGTCGTCACCGGTCGAGGCGGCGACCAGCCATGCGTCGTCGACCGCGGTCCAGAGCTGACTCAGCTCGGGCGCGTCCGGAGTCGCGTTGAAGTCGCCGAACAGGAGCCGGGCCGCCCGCCGCGGATCGTCTCCCAAGATGTCGACCGTCTCAGCGACCTGCGTCTCCCGTACCGACGGGTCGGCGCGGTAGTCGAGATGCGTCACGTACGCATGAACCAGTCGCCCGTGGACCCAGAGCAGTGCCTCGAGGAAGCCGGGCGCGGGCGCCGGCGTCGGATCCGGGTCCTGGGTCGACAGGCGGGTCAGGTCGTGGTTCCACGATCGGATCACGGGGAACCTCGACAGCAGCGCCACGCCGTACTCGCGTCGCGGCTCGCCAGGATTGATCGGGTCGAGGCTGTAGATCGGCCCGAACACCGGATGCATACCCAGCTCGGCGCCGAGCTCACTCACCAGATCGCGCCACTGGCTGCGGTCGCTCCAGTGCTTGTCGACCTCCTGCAGTCCGACGATGTCGACGTCGAGGGCGTCGATCGCGGCCGCCGTCCGGTCGACGTCAAAGACGGCGTCCGAACCGGCGCCAGCGTGGATGTTGTAGGTGGCGACCCGCAGCGGGCCGCGGGAGCCGTCACCGCCGTCGGAGCCGCCGGCCGGCGTCGCCTGCGTGAGCGCGGCCGCGGCCAGGCAGATCGCGGCGGTCGACGCCGCGAGTCGACGGCTCACCACGTCAGCCCGTGTCCGAACGTATACCGCGGTGTCGAGGGATCGTCGGCCGACGGAATGGTGACCGGCAGCTTGCCGGCGGGCGAAACCTCTCCATAGAGCACCTTCGCGAGCGACGGCATCGAGACGACGTTGTACGAGTACGTCGCGAGATAGGTCGGGGCGTCAGCGAAATAGGCGATGTCGTACGGATCGTGGACCGCGACCACGATGACCGGCTTGCCGGTCGCCAGCAACTCCTCGACGAGCCGCTGTTGTCGGCCTTCCGGGTCGGTGTCCTTGGTGTCCCAGGCCTTCATCGTGATCACGACGGTCAGGTCATTGGCCTGCGCCTTCGTGACCGCGTCGGCAATCGCCGCATCGGTGGGCGAGCACCGGTAGCGGCGACGGTCGTCGTCGCGCCGCGCGCAGTCAGCTCGGCGCCGAGCGTGGCCGTCGCGGTCTCTCCGTACCCGGTGACGAGCACCGATCGCGGCTGCGAGCCGAGTGGCAGCAGGCCGTCGTCGTTCTTGATCACCGTGACGGTCTTGTCGGTCACCCGCTCGGCGGTCGCCAGATGCTCCGGGGTGCCGACCCGGTCGTCGACCTTGTCGACGTCGACGTACGGGTGCCTGAACAGGTCCTTCTTGTACTTGAGCGTCAGGATGCGGATCACGCTCTGGTTGATCCGGCGCTCGCTGATCCGGCCGCTACGCACCGCGTCGAGCACGGAGTTGTAGGCCAGATCCATCTGGGGTGGGCGCAGGAGTTGGTCGACGCCGGCCTCGATCGTCAGCAGCGGCACCTCGGCGTCGCCGTACTTCTCGCGAACGCCGGCCATGCCGAGCGAGTCGGTGATCATGACGCCGTCGTAGCCGAGCTCCTGGCGCAGGATGCCGCTCATGATCGGCTTGCTCAGGGTGGCGGGGTCTCCGGCCGGGTCGAGCGCCGGCACCACGATGTGGGCGGTCATGATCGAGTCGACACCGGCGTCGATGGCCGCCTCGAACGGCGGCGCGTCCAGCTCCTCCCACTGCGCGCGGGTGTGGTGGATCTCGGGGATGCCGGTGTGACTGTCGGTCTCGGTGTCGCCGTGTCCGGGGAAGTGCTTCGGCGTCGCCGAGATGTTGGCGTCGCGCTCGTAGCCGCGGACGGCGGCGGCAGTCAGGTCGGCGGCCAGCTGCGGATCCGCGGAAAACGACCGAACGCCGATGACCGGGTTGAGCGGGTTGACATTGACGTCGGCCACCGGTCCGAAGTTTTGGTTGACCCCCATCGCCTTCAGCTCGGCGCCGGTGACGGCGGCCGACGTACGGGCGTCGGCGACGCTGCGTCCGGCACCGACCGCCATGTTGCCGGGGAACTGCGTGGCCGGCGGACCCATGCGGACGATGACGCCGGTCTCCTGGTCGGTGCTGATCAGCAGCGGCACCGACGGGCGCTCATCCATCGCGGCGTGCTGCAGCCCGTTGGAGAGTCGGGCGACCTGGTCCGGCTGGTTGGTCGGGTTGCTCCAGGCGAAGTAGATGACGCCGCCGAGGTGATACTTCTGGATCACCTCGGCCGGTGTCGCCACGCCGTACTCGGCTACGTTGCGCTGGTCCGGGGTGTTCGCGTCCGCGCCGTATACGTGCGTCACGAAGAGCTGGCCGACCTTCTCGGGCAAGGTCATCCGGCTCAGGGCGGCGAGGGCGCGGTGGTGCGGGGTCGGCCCGGCGGCCTCGAACCGGGGCGGTGAGCTGCCGATCTCGCCGACACCGCCCGCAGGCGGGCCGGTCGTGAGGGAGACTGCGGTAGCGACGACAGCGATGACGGCAGGGACTACCCGACGAAGGGACATGGCGGCCTCACGGTCGAATGAGAGGGATGTTGGCATCTGTCCTGTCGCGCAGAAACCTACCCCGGTGAGGTCGTGAGCGAAACGTATCGAAGGGAGTAATTTTCGCGCACGATCGAGCGTTCGACCCGTCTTGACGCACCTGGGTCGCCACGGAGACGATTGCACTGTCAGCAACACGTTGAGGATTACGCAACAGCGCTATGAAGATTCTGATCGCCGACACCTTCCCCGAGACGTACCGTGAGCGGCTCGTCGAGGACGGTCACGAGTGTGCGTACGAGCCGGACGTGACCGCCGACGACCTGCCCGGACGCGTACCCGGCTTCGAGGGCCTGATCGTCCGCAGCACCAAGGTGCATGGCGACACGCTGCGTGCCACCGAAACGTTGCGGCTGGTGATCCGGGCCGGCTCCGGCACCAACACGATCGACTCTGCGACCGCGGCCGAGCGCGGCGTCTACGTGTGCAACGTGCCGGGCCGCAACGCCATCGCCGTCGCCGAGCTCGCGTTCGGCCTCTTGCTCGCCCTCGACCGTCGGATCCCCGACAACGTCGACGACCTGCGCGCCGGCCGCTGGAACAAGAAGGAGTACGCCAAGGCCCGCGGCATCCTCGGCCGGCGGGTCGGCGTCGTCGGTCTCGGCCGGATCGGCATGGCCTTCGCCGAGCGAGCCGCTGCCTTCGGCGCCGAGGTCTATGCGCTCGCGAAGCGGGGACGCGACCCCGAGCTGGCCCAGCGGGCAGAGGCGATCGGAGTCCGGTTCGTCGACGACCTGCCGTCCCTCGCCCGGTCCTGCGACGTGCTCTCGTTTCACCTGCCGGCCGCGACGGCCACCCGCGGGCTGGTCGACCGCGACCTGCTCGACGCGATGCAGCCCGGCACGATCGTCCTCAACACCTCTCGCGGTGAGATCATCGATGAGGACGCTCTGATCGAGGCGATGGACGCCAAACGCATTCGTGCCGGGCTGGACGTCTACGTCGACGAACCCGGCCAGTCGGTCGGATCGATCGACTCGGCGCTCGCGCGGCATCCCAACGTCTACGGCACGCATCACATCGGAGCATCGACCGAGCAGGCCCAGCAGGCCATCGCCGAGGAGGTCGTACGCATGATCGACGCCTATCAGCGCGGCGAGGTGCTCCATTGCGTCAATCTCGACCCGGAGCCGGCAACGTGACCATGCGGCCGCCGCGGCTCGATCTCGTCAGCCCCGACCTGGCCGCGGAGCTCGCCACAGTGGGCAACGAGTCACTGACGCCCGCCAACGCCGCCCGCCTGCGCAAGCTTGCGAGCGACGGTGCGTTCATCCGGACCGGCGAGCCGTCCTACGTCGTCTACGAGCTGGCGTCAGATAACCATCGCCAGACCGGTGTCGTGGTCGAGGTCGCGATCGACGACTATCGCGAGCGGCGGATCCTCGCCCACGAGGCGACCGACGCCGAGCGCGTACGCCGGCTCGGGGGCGTCCTCGAAGCGACCTGGCTGGAGCTGGTGCCGTTGACGTTGACCCACGATCCGTGCGATGGGTTGCGTTCGGCGCTGGCCGAGGCGTCGGCGGGCGAGGCCGACGTACGGGTAACCACCGAGCGCGTCGACCAGGCGGCGTGGCTCGTACGCGACGCCGACCTCGCCAAGTCGATCGAGGCGGCGCTGCCGAGCTCGTCGCCGCTCTATATCGCCGACGGGCACCATCGGATCGCGGCCGCCGACCAGTTCGCCGCCGAGCATGCCCGACCCGGCGGCACCGAACCGGCCGCGTTCGTCCTCGGTGCGCTCTTCCCGTGGGACGAGGTCCGCATCCTCGGCTACCACCGGGCGGTGCGGCGTCCCGACGGGCGCACGGCGTCCGACCTGGTCGCCGCGTTCGCGAGCCAGCCGGCGGTCGAAAGCCTCGCGGATTACGCCGAAGGCGAGCCGATTCGGCCCGGGCCGGGACGGATCGCGATGCACCTCGACGGTCGCTGGTATCGCCTCGCGCTGCGCTCCGCCGCCGAGACCTCCACGCCGCGTGAAGCCCTCGACCTCGCGGTCTTCGAGTCGGCGGTGCTGGCGCCCGCACTCGACATCGGCGAGCCGGCGTCCGACCCGAGAGTCGAGCCGGTGCCGGGGACCGTCGACGCCACAACGCTGGCGAGTCGGTGCGCCAAGCGCGGGGAGATCGGGTTCTTGTTCCATCCACCCTCGACGACCCAGGTCCGAGCCGTCTCGGAGGCGGGCGAGGTGATGCCGCGCAAGGCGACCTGGTTCGATCCCAAGGCGCGAACCGGCCCGTTTTTCCGGGACCTGCACGCTGCGGAGATGCCGGGTAACACCTAGGCGGTGGCAAGCGGCGCTCGGCGTCCTGGATGACGATGCCGTCGTGAGGAGCCGTGGCCCCCGGGTGGTGCGGCGCACCGATGACTCTTGGCGTGTGTGACGGTCTAATCTGCTGTACCCGAACGAAGGAGGGACTATGGGGAAGGTCATCGCGGCCATCACGACCTCGGTCGATGGCTACATCGTCGGACCTCAGGATGGGCCGGAGCACGGCCTCGGCATCGGTGGCGAGCGCCTTCACTACTGGGTGATGGGTGGCCCGTGGACGTACGCCGACGACGGCCACGACACCGACGGGATGTCCGGCGCGGATCGGGAGTACTTCGAGTCGCTCACCCACGGGCTGGGATGCGGGATCGTCGGCCGCAACATGTACGACGCCGCGAGCGCGTGGGGTGGTACCAACCCGTTCCCCGGCACGTTGATCGTGCTGACGCATCGCACTGAGGACCAGCCCGATCCGAGCACGGGATTCCTGTTCATCGACGGCTTCGACGCCGCGTTGCAGAAGGCCCGCGAGCTTGCTGGCGACGGTGCGGTCTCCCTCGGCGGTGGTGCCGACCTGATCCGCCAGGGCCTCGCGGCGGGCGTGGTCGACGAGCTCGCGATCTCCACAGCGCCGTTGGTGCTGGGTGGCGGGAAGCAGCTGTTCGAGGGATTCGAGCACGACATCGACCTCGAGGTGCTCGGCACCTGGAGCTCGCAGTACGCCACCCACGTGCGTTACGCGGTCAAGGGCGTTGGGCAGGAGCTCGCCACGAACTGATGACCGCTCGGTCGACCTCGCGACGGCGACGCCGAAGCAGACCGCTCGCCGGCATGAGCGGCGTGGCAGCCCGACGAGGGCTGGGGAATGATCGACTCGCCGGACACTCCGGGCGGGTGCTTGGCCCACCTCTCGTCCGTCCTCCTGCCCGCCTACCGTGCCTGGTCGCGGTTGAGGCCGACCCGTCTTTGACTGGTCCCGACGGATGTTGGCCGTACAGATCAAAATGGCCCGCCAAGACCACCGGGCGATTTCCGTCCGGAATCGGTGCGAGTATGCGGACATGACCACGTCGACCGACGCCACGACCACTTGGACGCAGGCGCTGGGTTGGCGGATGGAGCGACACCTGCTCGACCCGGTCGGGTCCGAGTCGGCGCCCGACGTCGTACGCCGGCTCGGGGCGGTGCTATCGATGGACGAGTCTCTCGCCGATCTCGCCGTGCGGACCCGCCGTACGACGTCGCGGCCCGACGAGCTCGCGAAGGCCCTGGCGGACGGGACGGTGATCAAGGCGTTCGCGTTTCGCGGGTCGATGCACTATCTCTCGCCCGAGGACGGCGGCATCTACCTCGCGCTCCGATCGGCCGGGCGGCAGTGGGAGCTGCCGAGCTGGGTGGAGTACTACCGGCTCGCGCCGACCGACTGGCCCGAGTTCCGAGCGGCGGTGCGCGATGCGTTGAGCGACGGGCCTTTGACCATCGCCGAGCTCGGTGATGTGGTGGCGAGACGCCCCGCGTACCGGCACCTGAAGCCGGTCTTCGACGAGGGTGCGGGCACGCTGATCAAGCCGTTGACCTGGCAAGGGGACATGAGCTTCGGTCCGCCCCGCGACGGACAGCACACGTTTCAGCGCCTCGACAGCAACCCGCGGTGGCCGGGCATCCCCGACCTCGACGACGCGGGTCCGCGCGCCATCACCGCGTACTTCCGGACCTACGGACCGGCGACACTCGACCATGTCCACTACTGGCTCGGCAACGGCCTCAGCGCCGGCCTCAAGCGGCTCAACGGCTGGATCTCCGGGCTTGGCGACCGGTTGGTCGCGGTCGACGTCGAAGGCACGACGGCGTACGTCGTGCGGGAGGACGTCGACTCCCTCGCCACCTCGCGGCCATCGGAGGCCGTGCGGTTCCTTCCCGGGCACGACCAGTGGGTGATGGGTCCCGGCACCAAGGACGTCCATGTCACCCCGCAGTCTCGGCGCGACCCCGTGACCCGCAAGGCCAACCCGCTGATCGTCGGCGGTGTCGTCTGCGGAACGTGGGCGCGCAAGGGCGACGAGCTCACTGTCACCTGGCTCGATGAGCGAAGGCGACCCGACGAGGCCATCGAGCACGAGGCCGCGCGACTGGCCGGCATCCTCGGCAGGGACCTGCACCTGAGACTGGCCCCGTAGGCGGCCATCGAGGCGCGGGTACGTCGGACCGCGGAACGGGGCGGTTCGGAGCTTGTCCGACAGGCGGCGGTATGACGCACGTCGTCGACCTCGGTGGATCGCGGCATGTCCGGATGCGATTCCATCCGGTCGGCTGGGGCCCGTGATATCGACGTCGGTTCCGGGAACCATCTGGAGTGAGGAGGTGTATCGCATGGCGACCATTGCTGGGATCGTGGATCGGGTTATGTCCGTTGTTGTCGGACTTGTTGGCGTTCTGTTCCGAGAGGTGCTGGAGAGGGTCAGGCACCGTCGGAGATATCGCGTAGCCATCTGGGTGGGGTTGACGGCAGCGGCCGTCGTGCTGGCGGGGTGCAGCGGTAGCGGGGAGCCGGCGAGCGACAGCGACACCGGAGGCGCCGCGAGCGCGCAGGAGACTCCTCCTCCCTCTCCTCGACTGCGCATGTCGCCGGCGCCGACCGGCAAGATCTCCTGGACCACCCATCCGGTGCTCGTGGCACGTCACGCGACGATCACCTCCGTGCGGTTGACCAGTGGCCACGACTCGCTCGCCGGGACGCTACGGTCCGGCGACACCCGCTGGCGCGCAAACACCTCGCTCATCCCCGACACTCGTTACCGCGCCGAAGTGCAGCTGCAGGGTACCGACGGGGCCGTGGCGACCCGGCGCCTCGCATTCAAGTCCGCACCCGCGGCCAAGCAACTCACCATGACCGCCTACCCCGGGCCGGGCGCCACCTACGGCGTCGGGCAGACGGTGAAGGTGACCTTCAACCGGCCGGTCCCCGACCGCGCCGCCGTCGAAAAGCACATGAGCGTGACCACCAGCCGCGAACACATCGTCGGGGGCTGGCACTGGTTCTCCGACCAGGAGGCACACTTTCGGCCCAAGCACTTCTGGCCCGCCGACACGAGGGTCACGGTCCACGTCGACCTCCAAGACGTCTACGCCGGAGATGGTGTCTGGGGCGACCGCGACCACGACTGGTCCTGGCATGTGGGCGAATCACACATCAGTTATGTCGGCGCCCGCTCCCACCGATTCCGGGTCACTGTGAACGGGCATCAGGTCGCCGACTGGCCCACGGGAATGGGCAAGCCCGGGTTCGAGACCCGGAGCGGGACCTACAACGTGATCATGAAGACGCCCGTCACCCAGATGACCTCGTGCAGCATCGGCCTGTCGTGCAAACCCAGCTCACCGAACTACTACGACCTGAAGGTCCGCCACGACGTACGCCTGACCGACTCCGGCACCTTCGCACACGCCGCGCCATGGGACGACGAGATGGGCACCGCCAACACTTCGCACGGCTGCATCCATCTGTCCACCGACCACGCCAAGCGGTTCTACGACCTGTCCGTCCCCGGCGACATCGTCATCGTCACCGGGACCCACCGGCCCGCGAGCACTACTGACCCAGGCATGGCCGACTGGGCAATCCCCTGGAGCCAATGGGAGAACTGATCGGGACGGCCGGAGCACGCTCCCACCACTCGTCACGCCCAGCCAAAGACCTCCCTATCGCTCCATGACCAGGTGTGACATGAAGGCGGCGGAGTGATGCGGGTGTCCGTGTGGCGGTCGCCCGCCATGGGAACGCGTGCGCAGCCGTCGCTCAACGATTCTCATGCCCAGATCGCGGCGGCGTGACCATCTCCGAAGTCCTCGGGTATTTTCCGGATAGGACGTCGCCTGCCCCCGGTGAATCGTGCTGCCGTCCATGAGGCGGCGGCTGTGTCAAAGACATCGTCGTCGACGTCCATCTCACTGACGATGACGCCATGCCCCGGTGCGCACGCCTGAGGGCGCCGGCGACTCGCATCTCCTGACAGCTGCGGCCGACCGCCTGGTGCGTCACTCTTGGGAGGAGTACTCCGCGTGGCACCTGGCCTTGACCGTCGGTGCCAAGGAGGAGACGAAGGCGCGGTACGCGTTCGTCTACGGTGACTTCCGCAGGGTTCATCGGACCGGTTTCATCGCGTGCGTCTGCGCCACAAGCAGGTCGAGCTCGCGGCTCGTGAGCTGTGCAGCATGCTGGACCGAGCAGCCGGCATCGAGTGACACTTCGCCTCGGAGCGACCCTGGGGGTGGAGGCAGCCCGCCCGGCTGAGGCCGAGGCCCCTCGCGGCTGTCACGTGCGTGTGTCCGATCGCGCATTACGGCTATGACGGGATGGCCGAAGTTTCGCGCTGCCGGAGGCGCGCGATTGCGCGTTCGGTGGTGTTCGCGCGCGAATACTGCTCACCCTGCTGTTCAGCTAGGTGACCTTCAGCCGTGTCTCTAGTCGCTCTTGATCAGACCCGCCGACACCGTCATGACCTGGCTCAGTGTTCTAATCGCCTGCACCGGGCTTTCATCATGGCCACAATTACTGTGAGGACTCGGCGCATGCGGCGCGCAGCCGTTTCACGACCTGAAGAAAGCGCCCGCTCGGCGGCGTACCAGGTAAACCGGCAAGACGCATCCGGCGTTGCGATTGGGATCGGCTCGGGCGTCACCAGGTGAGCTCGATCTCCAGCTCGTTCTCGTCGTCTCCGATCTCGACCTCGATCTTCAGGTCGACCTCGTCGGGCACGCGCACGGTGATGTGACGACCGGCGCGATCGAACTCGACAGCGTTGTTCCGCGCGAGAGCGTCGGCAAGGGCATGGAGCTGGGCCGCAGCCTCCTCGCGACGAAGGTGCCGGGTCTCATCTATCTCGAACAGGTCCATGTCGTCTCCTCGGGTCGTGCGTTCGAAGCGTGGCATGAACCGTACTGACGCCTCGCTTGCGCGCCTCGACCCGGCCGCCGACGTATTTGGATGCCACCTTCGCCTGCACAGGGATCCGGCCCCTCGCCGAAGCGGCCCGCGACAGTCACCTTCATCGCAACCCGCCGCCGGCGTGCATCGAGCCTGTTCCGCACGCGCGGTAAGACGCCCCGCTGTCCTCAGGATGACGTGCTGGTCGTTGCGACCAATCGGCTGGGGAGTCATAACAGCGTCATTTCTGGGAACCATCGGTAGTGGAAGGAGGTGTTTCACATGGCAGCCGTAGCTGGGGTTGTGAACGGCATTCTGTCCCCTGTCGTCGGACTCGTTTCCATCCTCCTCCGAGGCGTGCTCGCGCTAGTCGTCTGGATTGTCGCAACTGTGCTCTTGGTGCTGTCCGTTGTCTTGTGCGTCACGATCTTGCTAATCCCGTTGGGCGTCCCGCTGTTCGCGTTGTCGGTCCGCCTTTTCGGGTTCGGACTGCAACTGATCACGGGGTCGTGACCCTGTTGAGGATCCTTCGTCGCCTGGTCTTGGGGTCGGGGTGCTTGCGAGTCGAATTGGCGGCGGAGGGACGCAGGTCGGTGACCGCGCGATCTGCGGCCATGAGAGCGTGTTTGCGGACAATCATGTGGGCCTCTGCGCCGTCTCATCTCCCGTGAACTCGGTGCACGCGGTCATGGTGATGGCGAGAAGTGCCGCGATGAGGCCGCAGCGGAGGGCGCCCATCGCATGCGGTGATGAGGCCGATCGCGATGCCACCTTCGCCTGCATAGGGACAGTTCGGGCGCAAGGGTGGAGCCGAACGCGGGGTCCGGTGTTGAGATCCAGCTATTCGGGTACGAGGCACCTTGCCATCAACCGATGAAGACCTACAGCCACTGGGATCTGGCTTCCTGAAGGCCGGGCTGGAGACGGTGGGCTGCGAACGGGAGGAAGTGAAGATGAACAAGACCGAGCTCGTCGAGAAGATCGCCGAGGACGCAGGCTTGGAGAAGAAGACGGCTGAACAAGCCCTCAAGGCTGCCCTGAACGCGATCACTGACGCGGTCGCAGGCGGCGAGAAGGTCACCCTTCCAGGCTTCGGCGCCTTCGAGCGTCGTGAGCGCGCCGCTCGCAAGGGGACCAATCCCCAGACCGGCGAGACGCTCAAGATCGCCAAGTCCAAGGTGCCAGCTTTCAAGGCCGGCGCCACGTTTAAGTCCTACGTAGGCATGTCGAAGAAGGACCAGACCGCCCACCGCAAGAACCGCTGAACAAAGATGACGAACAGCCACGGCTTCCAATGGGCAGTCCGGGAGGCTCGTCTGTCATCGGCGGGCGCGAGCAGAATTGGTCCGGTTATCTGATCTCGCTCCTCGGCGGATCCGGTCATATCGCCGAGCCGGATCGCGGCGAAATGACACACATCCGATGCGAGCGGACTGCGGCTACTCGTCCGTTCGCTCCGGCACGCTTGGGCCACGGGTCGGCGTTGCTGCAACGCGCGGTGAGCGACACACCGGCCCAGACCGCTCGCGTCCAGTCGCCGACCCGAGCGTGGCCGGGGCCAGCTGCTTGTGCGCCACGTCATGGGTGACCTGTGTCGAGATGTAGGAGAGCCCCGTGGTCTTGAGCGTCGCCCGCCCCGGCACTGGCGATTCGTGATGAGTCTATGCGGGCTTGAGCTGTTTCAATGCTATTCGGGACTTTTGATACGCGAAGAACTATTCGCTGGAGGGCTTGTGTCACTAGTAGCACAAAGATTCCATGCGTAGCGTCAAAAGCCGATGATTGAGCTGGAGCTCAATAGCAATGACTGATCCGGTGACCGCGCGAACGCTGAGCTATCGAGGCACTTTGGTGATGAACGGGCCACGTGTCGTCGGGCGTACGCGGGAGCTTGCGACGGCACGTGCTCGCGTAGCCGATGATCCCCCGGGGTCGGTTGTGTTTGTCGGCCCGGCGGGTATTGGCAAGACGACCCTCGTGGGGGCGACCGCGGCGGAAGCGGCCCACATTGGTTTCGCGGTTCGCCGTTCTCGTGCTGCGGCTTCCGAGTCGGACCTGCCGTTCCTTGGCCTGCTCGACCTCATCGGCGAGGACGTCGGCGAGTTTGCCGCGGGTCTGCCGGGCCGGCTGCGCCGCGTACTCGACGTGGTGCTGTTGCGTGCCGATCCACCCGAGCGTGGCGCAGACGCACTCGCTGTGAATCTTGCCGTCCTCGAGGTGCTTCAAGCGATGACGGCTCGGCAACGGCAGCTGTTGGTCCTCGATGACGTGCAGTGGCTCGATCCGCCGACGCGCGGTGTGCTCGACTTTGTGGTTCGCCGGCTTGCCGGTCGCCGGCTCGCCGTCGTCGCGGCCGTTCGCGGCGCTGGCGACAGTGATGTTGCGTCGCTGTTGCCTGAACCGCGTGCGGTTGTCCCGGTCGGCCCGTTGACCGAACCGGAGATCGCGCAGGTGGTGGAGCTCGGGATGGGTCGGATGCCGACGCCCGGCCGGGCGGCGACGTTGCACCGGCTGTCTGGTGGGAATCCGTTTCTCGCCGTTGAGCTTGCCCGGGCCGCCGCTACCGTGCGGTCAGATGTTGGCGATCTCCCGGTGCCGCAGCGGTACCGTCCCGTGCTGGCGGCTCGGCTCGCCAGCCTGTCGCCGGCCGCCCGCCGGTCGGTGCTGGCCGCGGCGCTGCTGGCGCGCCCAACTAGGCGGGCGTTGGCCAAGGTCGGCGGACCGGATGGGTTGGCTGAGGTGGAGGCGGCCGGGGTGGTTCGGCAGGTCGGCGAGCAGATTGAGTTCGACCATCCCCTGCTGGCGTCCGCGTGTCGGGAGGAGGCCGATCCGATCACGGTCCGCGCGATGCACGCGGAGCTTTGCTCCCTGGCGGGCGATGCAGTCCAACGCGCCCGCCATCTTGCACTGAGCATCTCGGGCGTGGATGAGCTGGTGGCCGCGGAGGTCGAGGCGGCGGCGAGGGAAGCGGCCGGTCGCGCTGCGATCGCCACGGCGGCTGAGCTTGCCCGGCATGCGCTGGTGCTCACTCCGGAGGCGGCATTGGAGGATCGGGTGCGGCGCGCTGTCAGCGCGGCGAGGTGGTTCGCGCTGGTCGGGGAGCCGGTCGCCGGTCGTGATGTTCTCCGGCCGGTGATGGTCGCAGTGCCGGCCGGCCCGCAGCGGGCGCGTTGCTTGACGGCGCTCGTCGATGTGATTGGCCTGGAGGTCGCTGGCGGGATCGCGCTGTTGCGCGAGGCGTTGGCGCAGCCCGGTCTCCAGCCGTCGGACGAGATCGAGACGCGGGTCGGGCTGGGTTCCGCCTATATCACCGCCGGCGAGCTTGCCATGGCGCGTCACGAGCTGAGATTGGCGGGCCAGGCAGCACACGCCGCAGCCGACTCCCGGTTGGCCGCTCAGGCGGCTTTGCTGGAGGCAATACTGGAGTTCTTCTCGGGGGTTCGGCTGACCGGATCGACCGCGTGGGCGGCTGCGCGCGCCTACCCATGGGACTCGGCTCCGGCCTACGATCACCCAGACATCGTGCTGGCATGGGAGGCGTCGTACAGCGAAGATCAGTCCGGGGCAGCCCGGCTGTTCGAAGGCATCGCGGGGCGAGCGCGTCGCATCAGCGACTTGGATTCGGAGGGCGCGGTCGCGTTGCATCGCGCCGAGGTCGAAGTTCGCCGGGGGCAGCTGGATCCGGCGGATGGCCTGGCCGAGGAGGGGTACCGAATCCTCGCGGACGGCGCGCGGGACCAGTTTCCGCTCTACGTCCGCGCACATGTCGCGGCATGGCGGGGCCGTTTGGAGATCGCGCGGGGTTTCGCCGAGGAGGGTCTGCGGATGGCCCGGGAGGCCGGGGATGCGATCTTTGGGGCGCAGAATCTGCTGGTGTTGGGCTTCATCGAGGTTTCGGCGGGCCGATACGAGGTGGCCTGCCAGTACGAGTCAACGTTGCGTGACCTGATGGAGCGGATGCGCTGGGGGCACCCGGGCACATACCGCTGGCAGGGCGACGCGGTGGAATCGTTCCTCGGTGTTGGTCGGATCGAGGAAGCGAGCAACGTGACCGTCAGACTGTGGGATCAGGCCGACCGCCTGGACCTGGCTGGTTGCCAGGCGCTGGCAGCCCGCTGTGATGGCCTCATCCACGCCCACGGTGGTGACCTCAAACGGGCGCAGGACAGCCTGCTCCAATCGTTGGATCTGATGGACGGATTGGACATGCCGCTCGAACGAGGGAGATCGCTGCTTACCCTCGGCATCGTGAGACGGCGGGCCCGGCAGAAGTCCACCGCCCGGCAGGCGCTGACCGAGGCACGGGACATTTTCGCTGCGGCCGGCGCCGCCGGCTGGGCTGACCGGGTTGAGGACGAGCTTGGCCGGACTGCTGGTGCGCGCACTGGTGGCAAGCTCACCGCTGGGGAGCGGTCGGTCGCGGACCTTGCCGCCGCCGGAGCGACCAACCGGGAGATCGGCTCCCAGCTGCACTTGAGCCCCAAGACGGTCGAAGCGGTGCTCACCCGGGTGTACCGCAAACTTGGCGTCCGCTCCCGAACCGAGCTCGCCCGGCAGCTGCCGCCCACGCGTAGGGATTGACAAGGGGTTTCCCAGATTCGCCACGGCCGGTGCACGGCTACCTTCCAAGAAAGACCGCCGCCAGTTCGGCGGTTGATCACGGAGGGAACGTCCCATGAAGTTCAAACGTTTTGGTCGCCACGGCCCGTCGATAGCGGCGCTCGCTCTCGCGGCCGCCACCCCGGTCGCTGTGATCGGGCCAGCCACCGCCGCCCCGGCGTCGGCGCCGCTGGTCTGGACCTTCGACAAGTGCTCGGTAGGGCCGGGCATGTGGCAAGGCACTGCAACTGGCCCATCTGGTGTACCCGAGCTACTCGATACTGAGGTCACCGGCAGTCAGCAGACCGACGGAGTGCTGCATGTCGACTTCAACTGGCAGGTGGGGACCAGATACCTGGCGCAGCTCAGCGGCGTCCTCAACCTCAAGACGGGAGCCGTCGTCATGGACGGACGGGTCACCGAAGGCCAGTACGTGGGCAGCCGAGTTCACGAGGAGGGCCAGCTCTACGACGCGACCAGATCATGCTTCGCCGGCACGATTCGAGTGATGCCGGCGTCCGGCTGACCTGATCCCCCGCACGGACGCTGGCCTAGGGCTCTGGACGCGGACTAGTCGGTCAGGACCACGAAGTCCGGACAGCCGGCACATCACCGGTGGCACACAGGTCAACAGGACGTTCCAAGCACCTGACGGCAGTGTGCGCATTCTCTCCGCAGGCACGGGATCGGATCTCGTCTTCACCAACCTCGAAACCGGAGCCACGTACACACTGTCCGGAAACGGCACAGCATCGTGGACCCGGATCGACGACGCGGGATCAGCTCGTCTTACGGTGACCGGTCATAACGTCCTGATCTACTTCCCGACTGACAGTCCAGCTGGCCCGTCGACGACGCTCGTCGTGGGCCGAGAGGACATCGCTGTCGACTTGACAACATCCCAGTTCACTCGCCTGAGCCGCACTGGAAATACGACCGACATCTGTGCCGCACTGACCTAAGGGCCCACCGCGCCGGAGGTCTCGACGCCGGCGGGGTCGGTCTCGAACGCCTTCCTCGTGGTGGGCACCAGACGGGTGCGATCGAGCCTCTCCTGTGGCTCGACGTGCCTTGAGGTCGAGGCGGCCATACCGATGGCCGATTAGGAATTCCTTAAGGCGTCGGTCGCACGATGTCCACAGGCCGCACACCCGACACGAGACCCACATGTCTCACGCGACCGGCGCCTGCACACGTCCCAACCCGGAGAAGGAGTCCGATGTCTGAGGTTGTTGCATCACAACCAATGAGTTTTGGTGGCGCAAGTTGGGTCTCCGGCACGGAGCGCGTCCCGGGAAGGGCTAGGCGGCGTTTCGGTCGAAAGACGATCGCCGGCTTCCTAGCGTCGCCGCTCTTGGTGTCGTTCCTCATGGTGCTCTTGCCAGTCCCGGTGCTAGCGGCTGACCAGGCCGAGCGAATCAGCGTCAGCTCCGCTGGTGCTCAGGGCACAGGTACCAGCACCACGGCCGCCATCAGCGCCGACGGCAGGTACGTGGCCTTCGTGTCGCTGGCGCCGAACCTTGTCCCCGGCGACACCAACGGCCGGCAGGACGTGTTCGTCCGGGACCGGTCGACCGGTGAGACCAGCCGCGTGAGCGTCTCCTCCGCCGGAACGCAGGCCGCGGACGGGAATGTCATTGATGTGGCCATCAGTAGCGATGGGCGCTACGTCGCGTTCGTTTCCACCGCAAGCAACCTCGTCCCCGGCGATGCCTTCGCCACCTACGACGCGTTCGTCCACGACCGAAGCCTCGGCACCACCAGCCGAGTGGCCGCCACTGCGGATGTGGAGATCAGCGGTGACGGGCGGTTCGTCGTGACTGTTGGTCCCGTGGGGTCGTCTCACAACGGGGTGTTGGTCCACGACCGCACCACCGGGACGACCACGGTTGCGAGCATCCTCCCCGACGGGTCGTCCCCCACGACCAGCGCCCAGCTCCCGGCGATCAGCGCGGACGGGCGTTTTGTGGCCTTCCAAGCCTCAACTCCGGCCCAGGCCTACGTGCGCGACATGCTGCTGGGCCAGACCGTCCGGGTCAGCGTCGCTACCGACGGCACTCCAGGCAACCAGGGCAGCAGCCATCTAGCGGTCAGCGGCGGCGGACGTTTCGTCGCGTTCCATTCCCTCGCGACCAACCTCGTGCCGGCCGACACCAATGGCGTTCGCGACACCTTCGTCCACGACACTGTCACGGGGGCGACCACGCGGGTCAATGTCAGCTCTGGGGGCAGCCAAGCAAACAACGTGTTGTCCAACGACGATGGGCGCCCGTCGATCAGCGCCGACGGCCGCTATGTGGCGTTCTCATCGACCGCCACGAACCTGGTGGCCGGCGACACGAGTAGTGTCCCCGACGTCTTCGTGCACGACCGGCTCACCCACGAGACGACCAGGGTCAGCGTGTCGAGCACCGGCGCTCAGGCCAACCACTACAGCGTAGAACCGGCGATCAGCGCGGACGGCAGCTACGTCGCCTTCTCCTCCCGCGCGAGCAACCTGGTGGCCGGCGACACGAACGGGCTGGAGGATATCTTCGTCCGGCAGCTCACCACGGCCGACGGCACACCGCCGGAGGTCTCGTACACGCTGACCCCGGCGGCGCCGGACGGCGACAACGGCTGGTACCGCAGCGACGTCGAACTCGGCTGGACGGTGGCCGACGGCCAGTCGCCGGCCGAGACGGTGGGGTGCATCGACCGGTCCATCACCGCCGACCAGCCAAAGACTGACTACTCGTGCACCGCCACCAGCGCCGGAGGCACCACCGGGCCGGTGTCGGTCACGATCGGCCGCGACACCACGCAACCCGTCGTCGACACCACCGTCGTGCCCGCGGCCCCGGATGGGGACAACGGCTGGTACGTGTCGCCGGTGACGCTCGCGTACGGCTGCACGGACGCCACGTCCGGTGTGGCCAGCTGCCCACAGGACCTCACCGTCGGCGAAGGCGCCTCCCAGCTCGTGCAGACCTCCGGGGCCGACGAGGCCGGCAACACGAGGAGTGTGAGCAGTGAACCGTACGACGTCGACCTCACCGATCCGGTGGTCACCTGCCGGACCGAACCAGCGTTTCTTGTCGGCCAGCCCGGCAATGTCTCCGCGACCGTGTCCGACCCCATGTCGGGGCCAGCAGCACCGCTCGTGACGGCTGACGTTGACACCTCATCGGTGGGTTCCGCCCTCGCGCCGTTAGCGGGTGCCGACGTTGCCGGGCGCACCGCGACCGTCAACTGCGGCTACCGGGTCCACTACGGCTTCTCCGGATTCCAGGCACCCGTCGACACCGGAGCGGTCAACGTTGCAAAGGCCGGTACCGCCGTCCCGCTGAAGTGGCGGCTCACCGACCATGCCGGCGCACCAATCGTTGACCTGACCTCGGTCCGGGTCACCTCGACCGGCCACGCCTGCGACGGCGGCGCCGCCGAGGACGCGATCGAAGAGGTGGCGCCGGGAGCCTCCGGGCTGCAGAACCTCGGTGACGGGAACTATCAGCTCAACTGGAAGTCGCCCAAGACCTACGCCGGCACCTGCCGGACCCTCCAACTCGACCTCGGAGAGGGCCTACTGCACACCGCGGAGTTCCGGTTCAAGGCGTGATCGTAAAGATCGCCGGCTGCCCGCCGCGTCCCGGAAGGGTTGAGGGCGGGCAGCCTCACCGGCCAGTAGAGGTCGCGCGGACAACCCACTACGAGGAGAGGAGTGTGTGATGGTGTCGCAGGCCTCGCCTGATCGCATCGGCCTCACGGTCAGGGCTTGTGCGGGGGCGCTCGCAGTGTTGTGGGGGCGAGCGAGACCATCGACCACTCCTCGGAGTCGGTCGTCGATCGAGTCCGCGAATCCCATCCCGACGGGGTCCACGCGCTCGTCGACGTCGCGAGCGATGCCGAGTCGTTCGGCGCGCTCACCGAGCTGGTGCGTGACGGGGGACGGGCGGTGTCGTTGGTTTTCGGGGCTACGCCGCGGCTGCTCGACGGGTCACGGATCGCCGCAGCCAACTACGCGCTGCCGAGGCCACGGCCGGACGATCCGCACGCCACAATGCCGTCGCCATCGAGGGCCGACCTGCTGTGGCGCTTCACCGCGATCGTCGAGGCCGGCGGGGTCGATGCCCCGATGCAGACGGAGGTCCGCCTCGCCGACGCACCGAGCGTCCTCGCCCGCAACCGAGCCGGGCGGGCGCGAGGCAAGACCGTCATCCGGATCTAGTGGTCCGGAGTGCCTCGCGATCGACGATCGGTGTCGCGACGAAGTGCACGGTCTTGCCGAACTTCGCGCGGCCGAGTCGGTGGGTCAGAGGGACGACGACGCCGTGGAGAAACGGGTGCTTGCGGCGGAGCAAGCGGGCCGCGTGTCGGTCCTCGTCCCCGTCGAGGCGGCGCAGCCGGGCCGGGATCGGCGATCCGGTCGGACAACCGCGGCCCGACGACGGCGTGATCTCGGCGTTCGGATCGCGGCGAAGCCGTTTCGTTTTCATCGACGCCTCGAAGCTCCGGACGTACGCGTGGTCGCCGTCGACCGCGATGCTCACCGGCGTGGTGCCCGGCCGACCGTCGCGCCGAAAGGTGGTCAGCGTGATGGTCTTCTGTCGCACGTACGGTCGCAGCGCCGGTGTCGTCGCCGCTCGGACCGAGCCGACCACGTAGCCGAGGGTGCGCAGTCGCAGGCCGAGGGCCACCACGAGGGCTAGTGACAGGACGGCCAACCCCCATGCCTGCCAGGCCCTGCCGCCGAGGTCGAGGTCGACCGCGTGGTTGACCGTGTGCAGCGTGTTGGTGACGAGAAAGCCGGCGAGCGCGGTCGCCAGCGCGTCGGACCAGATCAGCGCGAGCAGGACGGTCAGCCCGACGCCTATCTGGAAGGCCGCCAGGTCGTGGACGAAATGCGTGTGCTCCGGGAAGCCGGCGAACTCGGCGAAACCCGCGGGCGACGCGTACGCCCAGGCTCCGAGTCCGGTTGTGCCGGCTCCCGCGATCACTGCCACGGCGACGACGATGCGAGTCGACGCCACTGTCTCGTGATGGATCATCTCCGTCTCCTTCGCTCGGTCTCGTGCTCTTGGACGAGATATCCGAGCGTCGTGTGACAGGATCCGGCCGAATTGACCCGCGGCGTCACCGTATCTGGAGCGTCGCGATCTCCCACGGCCCGAGCGCCAGCTCGATCGTGTCGCCGCGGACGGCCAACTCCTCGCCGGGTCGGCCGCGCAGGTCGCAGCGCGGAGCGGCCGAGAAGTCGCCGGTGACGAGCGCCGTCGTCGGCCGATCGGTCTGGGCAACGAGACGCAGCTCGAGATGGTCTCCGCGACGGCGCAGGCTCGACAACGTCACGCCGTCGCCGTCGACGCGGAGCCCGGCGGCCGAGCCACTCGCGTCGCTGGCGCCGGCGCCTTCGTATGTGGCGAACGGATGCCGATAGCGCTCGGCGGCGCCGAGGGTGTCCGCGCTCGACCAATCCTCACCATGCGGCAGGATCGCCAGCTCGTAGGTCGCGCCGCCGGGCAGCTGCGCCTTCGGCGTGGCGATCTCCGGCCCGGCCGGCTCAATCCGGAGCGGATGGATGTTGCGGCTGATTTGTCCGACTGCCCGGAGCACGGTGACCGCCAACTCACGGTCGGAGCAGAGCTCGTACTCGGTCGGCTGGGTCAGCAGCAAGCTGACTCCACCGGCGTCGACGAAGGCCGAAGCGGGATAGGTCGGGATCGGTTCCTCGCCCCATCCGCCTTCGGCCGGCCCGCCGCGGGAGACGACGGCGAACTGGCCTTCGGCCGCCGACTCCGACGCCGGTCGGGCCGTCGGCACGTGCAGCCGCAGCCGGTGGTCGCGGGCCGGGTTGTCGACGTCGACGCGCAGCCGTACAAACGGCTCGCCGGCCCGCAGCTCCACGACGGTCCGGGCGCAGGCCGTCGCGGTCTGCGTCGTCCGAGCGTCGAGGTCCGCCTCGAGGCCAACCGGCAAGGCATAGCGGCGCACCACCTCAAGCCGACCGCGCAACGGTCCCGACTCCAGCAACGTCACCTCGACCGACGTCGGCTCGGAGACCAGGTCGTCTCGGGCCGGCGGTGCGTAGTTGTACGTGTCGCCGCGGTCGCCGCCGTCGACGAGCCGACCCACGCCGGTCAGCTCGACTCCGGATGTGGTCGTCAGGCGCAGCGTGCCGGCCGGCTCCACCGCCACGGTCAACAATCCGTTGGACAAGACATCGCCAGCCTCGGGCGACGAAACCGCGCCCTCGGGCGTCGGGTCCGATTCGTTACGCGCCACTGGGGCGACGCTGGTCCAACCCAACGGGGGGCACGACACCGACGCGACAAGGATGCGCCGGTCTTCGTCGACCAGGCGCAGCGTCCACGGGCCGGGGCGGGCAGCGGCGGCCGCCGCGACCTCGGCCTCTGCCAGCACCGGATCGAACGTCGCGGCGCCGGCGACTCGGCCGAGGTCGAATGTCAGCTCTGCGTCGCCGATGCGAATGCGGCGTACTTGGCGGCCGAACAGCTCCCGTCGGTGCACCCGCCGGAAGATCTCGAGGATCGACGCCTCGTCGTGCTGCTCGACGGCGAGCTCGCGCGGGTGCCGGGCGACCTCCTGCACAGGGACGAGCCGGCCGTCCGCGTCGACCAGGCCAACGTCATCGGCCCCCTCCGGCACCGCGACGGGCGACCGCGACGAAGTCGGTGCGGCTCCTCGGGGTCGGGTTGGCGACCAGCCAGCCGCCGGCCGGCGCCCGATCGGCGAGGTCGCCCAACACCAGATCGCGGACCGCACGGCCGAGCTGTTCGGCCTCGGCGAGTCGGGCGGCGACCTGCTGGGCGGTGTCGACGACGCCGCAGCCGGTCACGGAGTCGTGGCAGGAGCAGTCGACGAGGCGCTGCCACGCCATGTCGAGGAAGGGTCGGACATCGGACGGCGGCCACAGGGCCGACCACGGCTCGGCGTAGCGCTCGACCATGCGCTCGGCCGCCGACATCGATCGCTTGAGGTGCGTCCGTACGGAGAAGACGCCCGGCAGGATGTTGGCCCGAGCATGGCTGCGCAGCTCTCCGGCGACCTCCGGTAGCCCGGCCTCGTCGGGGTCGCGCGTCGTCACGTAGTCGGAAAGGGTGCGCAGCAGCACCGCGCCGCCGGCGGCGTTGAGCTCTTCGATGTCCGCGACCAATGTCGGCAACGGAGCCGAGTGGTCGGTGCCGTACATCGCGAGCATCGCCTCGTCGTCGAACCAGGGCGACATCCGCTTTCGGAGCACGGCGAGCCGTTCGCCGGCCGACCCGTCTCCGAAGAGGTCGGCACCGTTGCCGTAGCCGCCGGGTAGGTACTCGGTCCGGACGTCACTTCCGTCCGGTGCGATCCAGCGGAACGCGTGCCGATCGACCCGCGACGGCACACCGCGCCACACGCAGGCGTGGACCAGGCCGGCCCGGCGAAGTATCTGGGGCATCTGGGCGCAGTGTCCGAACATGTCGGGCAGGTAGCCGATCGCCATCGCGCCACCGAGTTCCCCGACCCGGGCCAGGCCCAGCTCCAGGTTGCGCACGATGTTTTCGCCCGAGCAGAGGAACTCGTCGAGCAGCACCCGCCATGGCCCGACGGCGAGCTTGCCCACGCGGACGAGCGCCGACACGCGTGGCTCCATCTCGGGGCGCACCTCGAGGTAGTCGTCGATCGCGGCGGTTTGACCATCGAGAGTGAAGCGGAAGTCCGGCTCGCGTTCGAGACGGGGAATGACGTCGTCCAGCAGTGCGACGAGGCGAAGCCGGAAGCGTTGGAACGGTGCGTACCACTCCCGATCCCAATGGGTGTGTGGCACGACAACGATCTCCGCCGGGGTCTGGGGCGTCGAGTTCATCCCGGCAGGCTACAAGCCGCAACGGTCCAACGACCCCTTCCGGAGTTGTCATGCACATATGGAGCCCCAGGTCCATATGTGCATGACAACTCCGTACGTACGCTGTGGCGCGTGACGAACCCGCCGTACCCGTTGGAACCCGACCGTGCCGCTATGACCGCGATCGGCAGTGCCGCGATCGATGCGGTCGCCGACTTCATCGAGGGATTGTCGACCGCGCCTGCCTCCGGGCCGGCACTGCCCGACGACCTGTTGGCCGATCTCGTCGCGCCGCCCGGCGAGGCTCCGAACGACTTCGGCGGCCTGCTAGACCGATGGCAGCGGGCGGCGGCGCATGCCGTCGAGACCGCCGGGCCGAGCTACCTCGCCTACATCCCCGGCGGTGGGCTGTTCGCCGCCGCTATCGCCGAGCTGCTCGCCCAGGCGTTCAACCGCTACACCGGTGTGTCGGCGTTGGCGCCGGGGCCGGTCGCCGTCGAACACGGCGTCATGCGGTGGCTGTGCGATGTGTTCGGGTTGCCCGCGGGCGCGATCGGGATGGCGACGACCGGCGGCTCGATGGCGACGCTGTCGGCTCTCGTCGCGGCCCGCCACGATCGCTTGGGCGACGACTTCGCCGACGGTGTCCTCTACGTCACCGAGCACACCCACCGTTGCGTGGCCAAGGCGGCGCGGATCGCCGGGTTTCGTGACGATCAGCTCCGGACCGTGGCGACGACGCCGGAGCTGCGGATGGACATCGACGCCGCGGTCGAGCTGATCGCCGCCGACCGGAGCTCGGGTCGCCGACCGTTCGCGATTGTCGGCACGGCCGGCAGCACCGACACCGGCGCGGTCGACGACCTGACGAGGCTGGCAGAGCTGGCTCGGGGAGAGGAGCTGTGGTTTCACGTCGACGGCGCCTACGGCGGGTTCTTCCAGCTGACCGAGCGCGGCCGCCGCCGGCTGTCCGGCATCGAGCGTGCCGACTCGATTGTGCTCGACCCGCACAAGGGCATGTTCCTCCCGTACGGCACCGGCGTCGTCCTCGTCCGCGACGCGGCGACCCTGCGTGCGCCGTTCGCCAGCCGCGGGCAATACCTCCAGGACCTCCATACGGGACCGGAGCTCCCGGACTACGCAGACCTCGGGCCCGAGCTGACCCGGGACTATCGCGGCCTGCGGCTGTGGTTGCCGTTGCACCTGCACGGTGTGGCCGCGTTTCGGCAGGCACTCGACGAGAAGCTCGACCTGGCCGCGATGGCCGACGCCGCGCTCCGTGGTGACGAACGGATCGAACTGCCCTGGCAGCCGGACCTCACGGTGGTGGCCTTTCGGCTCCGCGACGGCTCCGACAGGGCCCAGCAGGATTGGCTCCAGCGCATCAACGCGGAGCAGCGGGCCTTCTTGTCGAGTACGCGGGTCGCCGGCCAGTACGTGCTGCGGTTGTGCGTCTTGTGCCATCGCACGCACGCCGACCGGATTCACGAGACGGTCGACGCCATCCGGCGTACGTTGCCTTAGGACGAGCTCGCGAGCACGACCCGAGCGCCGTGCTTGGGCGCCAGCGTGACGTTGCGGGCGACCGGCGGCTCGGCCTCGGCGGTCGCTGGCCGGATCTCGAACCGCGTCATCACCTCGCGCAGGATGACCTCCGACTCCATCAGGGAGAAGCCCGCGCCCAGACAGCGCCGGGCGCCGCCGCCGAACGGTAGCCAGGTGTGGCTCGACGGCGGATCGTCGCCGAGGAACCGTTCGGGCTGGAACCGCTCGGGATCGGGATGGTGGGCGTCGTCGGCGTGGACGAGGCCGATCGCTGGCATGGTCCTGACCCCGGCCGGCAGGTCGTATCCCGCGACGGTCGCGGGCTCGGTCAGCAGCCGACCCACCTCGTAGATCACCGGATGCAGGCGCAGTGACTCCTTGGCGACCGCCGAGAGGTACGCGTCGTCGCCGGCTCTCGCGGCCCGCCGCGCGGAGCGCTGTACCTCGGGCGACCGGGCGAGCTCGTGCAGGGTCCACGACAGCGAGGTCGCGGTGGTCTCGTGCCCGGCGAGCAGCAGGGTTACCAACTGGTCGCGCAGCTCCTCGTCGGACAAGTCGGTGCCTGTGGTGAGCAGCCGCGACAAGACGTCGTGTGCGTCGTCGAGTCCGGACGCCGCCCGGCGCGCAGCGATCTCGGCGTAGAGCTGCTCGTCGAGGCGTTGCTGAAACTCCAGATGGCGCCGCCAAGGCCCGTACCGCCGCAGCTTGGGGTAGTAGCCGGCGAGCATGATGAGTGGGCTCACGGAGACGACCCGCTCGACCAGCGGGCGCAGCGTCGCGAGGCGAGCCGGATCGGTGACGCCGAAGACGACGCGCACGATGACGTCGAGCGTGACCCGCTGCAGGTGCGGATGCATCGCGACCGGCTCCCCCGTGGGCCAGTCGGCGAGGTGTTCCTTGGTGATCGCGGCGACCAGGTCGCGGTAACCGTGTAGCGCCGCGCCGTTGAACGCCGGCATCAGCTGCTTGCGGACGGTCAGATGCTCGTCCTCGTCGAGCAGCAGCACGGAGTGGGAACCCATCAACGGCTCGAGGATCTGGTTGCTCTCACCGGCGTGAAAAGCCGTCGCGGAACCGGTGAACACGTCGCGAATGACCTCGGGGTCCGCGATGACGACGAGCCGTCGACTCCGCGGCGCGATCCGCAGGGTGAAGACGTCGCCGTAGCGCCGGCGCAGCGCCGGCAGCCAGCGATGCCGATAGCGGCCGAACGCGTACGTCTGGACCAGCATCGGCAACCGGGGCCCGGGCGGCAAGCCAGACATGAGCTCAGCCCTGCCGACTGGGCGCCGGTGGCCGCGTCGGCAGCTCCGCCCGACCGAGGGCGTAGGAGACCGCGGCCGCGGCGTGCAGGCGCGTGGTCGGAAACACCGGCACCGGCGCGTCGTCGGGGCCGACCAGGAGTTCGATCTCGGTGCAACCGAGGATGATCCCCTCGGCGCCGTCAGCGACGAGGCGCTCCATGACTTCGAGGTACGCACGGCGCGACTCATCGCGGACGATGCCGCGCACCAGCTCCTCGTAGATGACGCGGTGCACCAGGGCGCGGTCGCGAGCGTCGGGAACTACGACGTCGATGCCGTGCTCCGCCATCCGGTCGACATAGAAGCCGTGCTCCATCGTGAACGCGGTGCCGAGCAGCCCGACTCGTCGCGGGCCAGCGGCTCGGATCGCGTCGGCAGTCGTGTCGAGCAGGTGCAGCAGCGGGACCGAGAGGCCCTCCATCATCCGGTCGGCGACCAAGTGCATCGTGTTGGTGGCGAGGACGAGAAAGTCGACGCCGGCCCGTTGGAGGGCGAGACCGGCGTCGCGCAGGAGATCGGCGGACTCGTCCCAACGGCCCTCCGCCTGCAGTCGCTCGACGTCGGCGAAGTCGACCGAGTACAGCACCAGGTGCGCCGAGTGGGAGTCGCCGAGCGTGTCCCGTACGCCCTCGTTGATCAGCCGGTGGTATTCGTGCGACGACTCCCAGCTCATCCCGCCGAGCAGGCCGATTGTCTTCATCGTTCTAGGGTGCCGCACATCGCCAGGCCGGCCCCAACTCAGTCGCCGACGAGCTCACCGAGGTGGTGGCGGATCACGCGACGGAGTTGGTCGCCCGAGATCCGCTCGGGATGGACGTACGCATGCAGCGCCAGCCCGTCGATGAGGGCATGCAACCGGTCGGTCTCGATGTCGAGGTCTAACCCATCGCGCAATGCGCCGCCCTCGTCGAGGCGGGCCAGCGCGGACCGCGCCAGCAGAGCGAGCGCGTCCTGACTCTCCAGGCTCATGTCGTGCAGCACCGGGTCGAAGCGAGCCCGTTCGGTGTAGCCCAACCAGACCTCCATGTCCTCGCGACGCTGCTTGTCGAGGGGGAGCACCTGCTCGACCAACAACGTCGCGGCTTCGAGATCGTCGGTCGGGAAGTCGAGTGCCGCGATGCGAGCTTGGAGGTCGTCGAGAAACTGGCGAAGCGCGAACCGCACGAGGTCGTCGTGTCGCGGGAAGTAGTGCCGGAGCGCGCCTGGGGACAGGCCGGCCTCGTGCGCCACGTTGCGGACCGAGAGCCGCTCGATGCCGTCGCGACTCAACACCCGTCGGGCGGCGGCCGCGATGTCGGATCGGCGTCGGTCGTGATCGACCAGCTTGGGCATGCGGTTATCTTGACACGGCTGTGCTAGATTGGAAACAACACAGTCGTACTAAAAAGGGAGCGTTTCATGCTGGCCGTCGTGATCGCGTCGTGCGAGATCGCGTTTTGGGTCGTCATTGGGCTCGGGTTGACCGCGCGCTATCTGATGCGGCGCCCGCGCCCCGGCGGCGTCCTGCTCGTGTGCGCCCCGGTGGTCGACCTCGTTCTGCTCGTCGCCTCGGTCGTCGACCTTCGAAACGGCGGCGAGGCGACACTCGTGCACGCGCTGGCCGCCATCTACATCGGCGTCTCCATCGGCTTCGGGCACCGCATGATCGCGTGGGCGGACGAGCGATTCGCGTTCCGGTTCGCCGGTGGGCCGCGACCCGAGAAGCCGTTGAAGTATGGGCGAGTTGCCGCCGGACGCCAGATCGCGGACTGGCTGCGACACCTGCTGGCCTGGGCGGTCGGGTCGGGACTGATGCTGTGCGGCGTACTCATCGTCGGAGACACCGAACGGACCAAGGTGCTGCTCTACTACGCCGCGCTGTGGGGGCTCATCGTCGCGATCGACGCGGTCATCACCGGCATCGACATCGCGACGGCGCTCCGGCATCGCGACGGTGCCGAGCGCTCAGGGCGCGGTGACGAAGTCGATCAGCTCCTCGACCCGTCCGAGCAGTTCGGGCTCGAGGTCGGCGTACGAGTCGACGCCGGCCAAGATGTGCCGCCACGCCGCAGCCACGTCGGCTTGTGACGACGCCGGCCAGCCGAGAGCCGTCAACACGCCGTACTTCCACGGCTGACCCTTGGGTACGTCGGGCCAGCCCGCGATGCCGAGTGCCGTCGGCTTCACCGCTTGCCAGATGTCGACGAACGGGTGGCCCACCACCGAGACGTGCTCGCCCTGGACATCGGCGGCGATCCGAGCCTCCTTCGAGCCTGGGACCAGATGGTCGACGAGCACGCCGAGCCGGCGTTGGGCGCCCGGTCGAAACTCGGTGACGATGCGAGCCAGGTCGTCAACGCCCCCGAGGTATTCGACGACGACTCCCTCGATCCGGAGGTCGTCGCCCCACACCTTCTCGACCAGCTCGGCGTCGTGCCGGCCCTCGACATAGATCCGGCCGGCCCGAGCGACCCGCGCCTCGGCGTCGGTGACGGCCAAGGATCCGGACGCGGTCCGCCCGGGTCCGGTCTGCGTCATGCGCGGCAGCCCTAGCCGCACCGGTTCGCCGTCCATGAGGAACGTGTCGTCGACGCTGAAAGAACGGCGCCTGCCGAACCGGTCTTCCAGCTCCATCGTGCCGCGTTCGACTCGGACGACCGCTCCGACGAAGCCCGAGGTCGGGTCTTCGAGCACTAGGTCGCCCGTCAGCTCGATCTCGACCCGGCGGACCTTGCGCGGCCGCCGCCAGTCTCCCGCCAGAACGTCGCCGCCGTATCGGTCGCTCATGTCGCGACACGGTAGTCGCGGTCAGGCGGGCGGTTGGTCGCGGCACTCCGGGTCCGTGAAGACCGGATGAACTCGCCCGCAAGCGGGACGACCTCTGGTGGCCGAAGTTCGATCGGGGCGATTGGACGATCAAATTCGCCCCGGTGGCGCTTGCTGCGTTAGCGGCAGTCGGCTTCCTCGTGTGGTTCAGCGTCGATCCGCTCCAGCTGTACGGCGGGGGTGTGGCGTTGATCGGGCTCGGCACGATGGTTTTGGCCATGCCGCTCGCCCTGCTGGCGCGTCGGCACCCGCTGGGTCCGATCGCCAAGGGCGGCGTTCATCGGTCCTTCTGCCCCGGCCAGCCGGTCGAGATCGTCCGGCCTGGTGGGCCGATCTGCGGCGATTTGGGCGGCCCGACGCCGCTCTTTGCCAGCGTGGCTCTCTTCGGGCCGGTCATCGGAGGGGTGTGGACCGGCCGCCTCGCAGGGACGATCCAGGCCAGCCGGCGCCGGCGTGACGAAGAGGGGTCATCGATTCCTGCGATCGACTTCCGTGACTAGTGACCTGGACCTGGGTGCCACGAGGTTCTTGAGCGGCGTGCGAGGATTTCACCCGTGTCCCCTCCCCGTCCCGGTTCGACCGAGCCGTCGATCATCCGCAACTTCTGCATCATCGCCCACATCGACCACGGCAAGTCGACGTTGGCCGATCGGATGCTGCAGCTGACCGGCGTGCTCGACGAGCGGACGATGCGGGCGCAATACCTCGATCGGATGGATATCGAGCGCGAGCGCGGCATCACGATCAAGAGCCAGGCCGTCCGGCTGCCCTACACTCAGGCCGCCGGTGGGCCGACGTACGTGCTCAATCTCATCGACACGCCGGGGCACGTCGACTTCTCGTACGAGGTCAGCCGCAGCCTGGACGCGTGCGAGGGCGCCGTGCTGTTGGTCGACGCGGCACAGGGCATCGAAGCGCAGACGCTCGCCAATCTCTACATGGCCGTCGACGCCGATCTCCATGTCATCCCGGTGCTCAACAAGATCGACCTCCCGAGCGCGCAGCCGGAGCGCTATGCCGCGGAGATCGCCCACGTGATCGGCTGCGACCCGGCCGAGGTGTTGCAGGTGTCGGCTAAGACCGGCGAAGGCGTCGAGGAGCTGCTTGCTGCGATCGTCGAGCAGGTGCCCTCGCCGACCGGGGTCGCCGACGCCCCGCCGCGGGCGCTGATCTTCGACTCGGTCTACGACACCTATCGCGGCGTCGTCACCTACGTCCGGGTCATCGACGGCATGCTCACCCACCGCGACCGGATCACGATGATGTCGACCGGCGCCGTGCACGAGATGCTCGAGGTCGGTGTGATCTCCCCGGAGCCGACCAAGGCCGACAAGATCGGGGTCGGCGAGGTCGGCTACCTGATCACCGGGGTCAAGGAAGTCCGGCAGTCCCGGGTCGGCGACACCGTCACGTCGGCCACGAAGGGCGCGACTGAAGCACTGAGCGGCTATCGCCATCCGAACCCGATGGTGTTCGCCGGGCTCTTTCCGATCGACGGCGACGACTACCCGGACCTGCGGGATGCCCTCGACAAGCTGCAGCTCAACGACGCGGCTCTGACCTTTGAGCCGGAGACGTCGGGGGCGCTCGGCTTCGGCTTCCGCTGTGGCTTCCTCGGCCTGCTGCACATGGAGATCGTGCGCGAGCGACTCGAGCGGGAGTTTGACCTCGACCTGATCTCGACCGCGCCCAACGTCGTCTACCGCGTCGTCATGGAGGACGCCACCGAGCACACGGTGACCAACCCGAGTGAGTTCCCCGAGGGCAAGATCGCCGAGGTGCACGAGCCGGTGGTGCGCGCGACGATCCTGTCCCCGAGCGATTACATCGGCACGATCATGGAGCTCTGCCAGCGGCGCCGGGGCGCACTGCAGGGCATGGACTACCTGTCCGAGTCGCGGGTCGAGTTGCGTTACGTCCTGCCGTTGGCCGAGATCGTCTTCGACTTCTTCGACGCGCTGAAGTCGCGGACGCGAGGGTACGCCAGTCTCGACTACGAGCCGACCGGCGAGCAGGTGGCCGACCTGGTCAAGGTCGACATCCTGTTGCACGGTGACCCGGTCGACGCGTTCAGCGCCATCGTGCACCGGGACTCGTCGTACGCCTACGGGGTCGCACTCGCGCAAAAGCTCAAGAAGCTGATCCCGAGGCAGCAGTTCGAGGTGCCGATCCAGGCCGCGATCGGGTCCCGGATCATCGCCCGCGAGACGGTGCGCGCGCTGCGCAAGGACGTCCTCGCCAAGTGCTACGGCGGTGATATCACCCGTAAGCGGAAGCTGCTCGAGAAGCAGAAGGAAGGCAAGAAGCGGATGAAGATGGTCGGTCGGGTCGAGGTGCCCCAAGAGGCCTTCATCGCCGCCCTGTCGACCGACGCTTCCGACTGATCCCATGAAGTTGTCAGGCACATGTGGCCCTATGGCTCCATATGTGTCTGACAAGTCCACCCACTCTGGCGGGTCGCCGGGACGGAAGGTAGTGTCCCGGACGCGTGCCGTTATGGGCCGATCCTCAGACGGCCGATTGTTCATAGGAGGGGCGACCGTGAGTCGTGCCGCATCGGAGGCTGATCGCTTCGGGTCACCGCGACCCGTGATGCTTCGATGACGTCCGACCGGCCCTTGGTCCAGCGGCTTCTGCCGGACACCCACGCAGGTCGCGTGATGGCGCTCGCGACCCTGATCAACGTCACCGGCAACGGCATCTACATGGTCGTCGCCGTCCTCTACTTCACTCGGATCGTCGGGCTCAGTCCGACCCAGGTCGGTGTCGGGTTGTCGATCGCCGGGTTGTGCGGGCTGCTGTCCGGTGTCCCGATGGGACACATCGGCGATCGGATCGGGGGTCGCGAGCTGATCATCGTGCTGCTGCTCGTCGGTGCAGCGGCCGCGATGGTCGCCGCGTTCGTCGAGACCTTCTGGCAGTTCGTCCTCCAGGCCAGCGTCCTCGCGATCTTCGACCGCGGGTCGGCGGCCGTACGCGGCGGCCTGATCGCCTCGACGTCGACCGGGCCGGAGCGGATCCGAACCCGTGCCTACCTGCGTTCGGTCACCAACGTCGGACTCGCGATCGGCGGCGGCGGTGCGGCTCTCGCGCTGATCGCCGACACCAAGGCGGCCTACGTCGCGGTCATCGCGGTCAACGCCGCGACCTACGTGCTGACCGCGATCGTTCTCCGCTCCTACCCGCACATCGACCCGGTGCCGGCCGAGGACGGCGCGCCCATCACGCAGGTGTTCCGGGACACGCCGTACGTCGTGATGACCGCGCTGATGGCCGCGATGGCCGTGCAGTACGCGATCCTCGACGTCGGCGTGCCGTTGTGGGTCGACAACTACACCGAGGCGCCGACCTGGACCGTGTCGCTGTTGTTCGTCATCAACACGGTAGTCGTCGTCCTCTTCCAGGTCGCGGTCAGCCGGCGGGTCGAGACGGTCGTGGTGGCGGCTCGTGTGATCTCGCTGTCCGGCATGGTGTTCTGGACGGCCTGCGTCCTGTTCGCCCTCAGCGAGGGCCGCTCGACCAATTGGGCGATCGGACTGCTCGTCGCGGCCGGCATCGTTCACGTCGTCGGCGAGCTGCTCCAGGCGGCGAGCCAGTTCTGTCTCGGGCAAGACCTCGCGCCCGATCACGCCCAGGGGCAATACCAAGGACTCGCGAGCACCGGCTTCTCGCTCTCGGCCATGATCGCGCCGACCGTGATCACGTTGCTGCCGATCAAGCTCGGCGGACTCGGCTGGTGGATTCTCGGCGGCATCTTCGTGGTTTTGGGAGTCGCGTTGCCACCGGTCGTGGCATGGGCGCAGCGCACCCGTCCCCGGTTCGCGCCCCGGGTTGCGTCCGACTGACCTGACGACCGTCATACGGCCTGTTTTCGGGTCGCCGCGTGCTCTACGGTCTATCCAGACAGTCGCCGACCTCGCGAGGACCCATGACCAGCTCAACGACCAGCGCAACGGCCGTGGCCGACGATCTCTCCGTCGTGGAGAACCGGGCGGCCAACGTCGCCGAGATGTTCCTCGCCCGCGTACGCGAGACTCCCGACCGCGACGCGTATCGGTTCCCCGTCGGCGACGAGTGGGAGACGCGTACGTGGGAGCAGACCGGCGCTCGGGTTCGGCTGTGGGCGGCCGGACTCGTGGCGCTGGGCGTCGAGTCTGAGGAGCGGGTCGCGATCGCGGCGGGGACGCGATATGAGTGGATCCTGGCCGACCTCGCGATCATGTGCGCCGGCGCGGCCACGACGACGGTCTATCCGTCGACGATGGCCGAGGACGTCGCCTACGTCTTGTCGGACTCGCAGAGTCAGGTGATCTTCGCCGAGGACGACGCCCAGATCACCAAGTTGCGCGAGCGGCGCGACGAGCTGCCCGACCTGCACAAGGTCGTCACCATCGACGGCACGCCGGACGAAGGCGACGACCCGTGGGTGATCGGCGTCGACGCTCTGGAGAAGCTGGGCTCCGACCTGCTCGACGAGCAGCCCGACGTGGTCGACCAGCGGGTGGCAAGCATCGACCCCGAGTCGCTCGCGACGCTGATCTACACGTCGGGCACGACCGGCCGGCCCAAGGGCGTGCGGCTGCGCCACTCCAGCTGGACCTACGAAGGCTCGGCGGTCGGAGCGCAGGGCATCCTCACCATCGACGACGTGCAATTCCTGTGGCTACCGATGGCGCACTCGTTCGGCAAGGTGCTGCTCACGACGCAGCTGCAGCTCGGGTTCGTCACTGCGGTCGACGGGCGGGTCGACAAGATCGTCGACAACCTCGCCGTCGTGCGGCCGACGTTCATGGGCGCCGCCCCGCGGATCTTCGAGAAGGCGTACGGCCGGATCGTCACGATGGCCCACGGCGAGAGCGCGGCCAAGGCCAAGATCTTCGACTGGGCCTGCGGCGTCGGCGCCAAGGTGTCGCGGCTGAAGCTGGAGGGCAAACCGGTGCCGACGCTGCTCGCCCTGCAGCATCGGGTGGCCGACAAGCTCGTGTTTTCGAAGATCCGGGAGCGCTTCGGTGGCCGCGTGCGCTTCTTCATCTCGGGATCGGCCGCGCTGTCTCGTGAGGTAGCCGAGTGGTTCCACGCGGCCGGGGTCATCATCCTCGAGGGTTACGGGCTGACGGAGACGTCGGCCGGATCGTTCGTCAACCGGCCCAACAACTACAAGTTCGGCACCGTCGGGCCGGCGTTCCCAGGCACCGAGGTCAAGATCGCTGAGGACGGCGAGATCCTGATCAAGGGGCCTGGCGTGATGGACGGCTACCACCACATGGAGGACGAGACCAAGGCCACCCTCTTCAGTGACGGCTGGTTTGCGACCGGTGACATCGGCGAGCTCGACGACGACGGCTTCCTGCGCATCACCGACCGGAAGAAGGATCTCTTCAAGACCTCCGGCGGCAAATATGTCGCGCCGTCCAGCATCGAGGCGCTGTTCAAGGCGCTGTGTCCGCTGGCCAGCCAGATGGTCGTGCACGGCAGCGAGCGCAACTTCTGCTCCGCGCTGATCACTCTCGACGCCGACGCGGTCGCCGACTGGGCGAGCCATCACGACAAGGAGGGCCGGCCGTACTCCGAGGTCGTGACGTCCGACGAGATGCACGACGAGATCGAGGGCTACGTCAAGCAGCTCAACGACCGGCTCAACCGGTGGGAGACCATCAAGAGGTTCATCGTCTTGGAGCACGACCTGACGATCGAGTCGGGCGAGCTGACGCCGAGCCTGAAGCTCAAGCGCCGCGTCGTCGAGGACAACTACCGCGATCGGCTGGACGCGCTCTACGGCTGACGGTTATTGGCGCGGGGGACCCCTGCGACGAACCTATTGGCGTAGGGGTCCCCAGCGCCAATGCGGGTGCGGCCCACGCCGGCTCCGCTGACACAATCGAGGGGTGCCCTCGACGTTGCCGCCTGGTGAGCCGGCGCCGGCCGACGGTCGCCTGCCTTCGAAGGCGCTGGCCGAGTTGGCCGGCCAGCCGTTCGGCGTCTATGTGCACGTGCCGTTTTGCACCGTGCGTTGCGGTTACTGCGACTTCAATACGTACACGGCTGAGGAGCTCGGCACGACGCCCGGCGCCTCGCGGACCACGTACGCCGACGCGGTCCGGCGCGAGCTCGACCTGGCCACCGGGGTGCTCGACGATCCACCGCCGGTGACGTCAGTCTTCTTCGGCGGCGGCACACCGACGCTGCTGCCGCCGGCCGACCTGACCGGCGTCGTCGCGGCGATCGCCGACCGCTGGGGTCTCGCGCCGGATGCCGAGGTCACGACCGAAGCCAACCCGGACAGCGTCGACGCCGCCACGCTTGCCGCGCTGCGCGCCGGCGGGATCACCCGGATCTCGTTCGGCATGCAGTCGGCCGACCCCTCCGTCCTCGCGACCCTCGACCGCACGCATGATCCGGACCGGGTGCCCGAGGTCGTCGACGCGGCTCGGATCGCCGGCTTCGACCAGGTCAGCCTCGACCTCATCTATGGCACGCCGGGGGAGACCCAGGAGCAGTGGCGACGCAGCGTCGAGAGTGCGCTCGCGATGGAGCCCGACCATGTCTCGGCGTACGCCTTGGTCGTCGAGCCGGGCACGGCCCTCGACCGACGCGTACGCCGCGGCGAGCTGTCGCCTCCCGACGATGACGACCTGGCCGACAAGTACGCCCAGGCCGACGAGCAGCTGACGGCAGCCGGGTACGACTGGTACGAGATCTCCAACTGGGCTCGCGACGACGACGCCCGCTGTGTGCACAACCGGCTGTACTGGACCGCGGGGCACTGGTGGGGCTTCGGCCCGGGAGCGCACTCCCACGTCGGCGGCGTTCGGTGGTGGAACGTCAAGCATCCTGCCGCCTATGCGGCTCGCCTCGCCGCCGGCGACAGCCCGGCCCTTGCCCGCGAGGTGCTCGATCCGGAGACCCGACGGATGGAGCGGGTGCTGCTCGAGAGCCGGCTGGTCGACGGCCTCGACCGCGAGCTGTTGGACCGTGCCGGCGAGCACGCCGTGCCGGAGCTGGTCGCGGACGGTCTGGTCGAACCCTCTCGAGGTCGGCTAGTGCTGACCCGCCGGGGCCGGCTTCTCGCCGACGCGGTCGTCCGAGCCCTCGTTCCGTGACGCCTTCCGACCGTCGTCGATCGTTCGCCACTCGGGTCGCACCGTCGGCAGCATCGTGGCCGCGAAGTAGGCCATGCCGAGCACGACGAGTGCCGGTGACAGTCCGAGAGCGGCGATCGCGAATCCGCCGACGATGCCGCCGAACGGGATCAGCGACCAGCACAGCGAAGTGTTGAGTGCCGTGACCCGACCCATGAGGTGGCGCGGGATCCGTTCGTAGATGACCGCGCCCAGGATCGGATTGATGAACCCGGATGCGAGTCCGCCGGCGAGGCCGGTCGCGACGATCAACCACAGCGGTGCGTCGATCGCCAACACGATGAAGCGTGGCGCACCGGCGATGATGAACGCGATGACGTACGTCGAGAAGCGGGGGAGCCGTGGGCCGAGCCAGGCGGCGACGATCGCGCCCACGGTCGAGGCGGCCGACCAGGTCGCGAAGAGCAGGGCGAGGGTGCCGGCGCCATGGCCGCTGTCGTGCACCCAGAACGGCAGCAAGACCCCCATGTAGGCCTGGTCGATCAGGTTGGTGATCGCGACCATGGTGACGATCGCGACGAGGACCGGATCGCGGCGCAGGAAGTCCCATCCGCTGCGCAGCCGCTCGACATACGTACCGTCGTCGTCTTCAGCCTCGTGGTGAACCCGTCGTGGCGCGGTCGCCGCGATCAGGACCGCAGAGATTGCAAAGCTGGCGGCGTCGACGAGGAGGGCGTTGGCCGCGCCGACGGCGACGATGATCAAGCCGGCGAGCGCGGACCCGGTCATGCCGGCAAACCGTTCGACCGCGCTCTGCAGTCCAGTCGCCCGCTCGGTCGGGACACCAGCGGCGTCCACGATGTCGGGGACCAGTGCCGCCTTGGCGCCGTCGCTCGGCCCTCGGAGCAGCCCGGCAACGGCGACGAGGCCGAGCAGTACGCCGTAGTCGAGGGCGTCGGCCATATGCAGCACGGGGATCGCCCCGACGACGACCACGCTGCTCAGATCGGCGGCGACGCAGATCCGACGGGCGCCGACGCGATCGACGTACGGACCGGCGAGCGCCTTGGCGAGGACGTACGGTGCCATCTCGGCGAACGCGACGAGCCCGGTCTGTGTCGCGCTGCCCGTCGTGGTCAGGACCAGCCAGGGGATCGCCAGCATCGACAGCCGCGTGCCGCACAGCGAGATCAGCTCTGCGCTGAGCCAGCCGTAGAGCGGCCGCTTCGTGGCGGTCATGCGTCGGCTCCGGCGACGGTGCCGGGCCGAGGGAACACGTGAAGCTGGAGCATGACCTGGGCCGAGCCGTCGGCAGGCTCGTCGTCGGCGTACTCCTCGATCACGGCCACGAGTCGCCGCTTCAGGTCGGCGCCGCGCTCCGGAGTGAGGTCGAGCACCCAGTCGCTGTTGGTGGTGGCCCGTCGCCACTCGCGGGAGAGCATCGGTCGCTCCTCCATCGCGCGTTGCAGTTGCTCGGTGTAGACGACGGCGGCGGCCTGGACGAAGGCGTCGGTCGCGTCACGGGCAGCGGCGTCGGGCGTGTCGTCGCGCCACTGGGTGGATCGGTGTGCCGCACGCCACCAGCGGTCGCGGCTGTTGCCCCGCTCGGCGTCCTCGACGACGAAATCGTGTTGGGCGAGCTGTCGGAGGTGGTAGCTGGTGGCGCCGGAGTTGAGGCCGAGCCGCTCGGCCAGCTTGGTCGCGGTCGACGGACCGTCGACGCGGAGCAGGCCGAGCAGGCGCAGCCGGACCGGATGGGCGAGGGCACGCAACGCGACCGGGGTGGGCGTGATCTGGTCCAGCGGCTTCGACTCGGACATCCCGGCAACATACAACCGCAAAGACTTCTTTGCAAACATCCCTTTGCGATCGCTCGCTACCGCTGGGAGGACCCCATCGGCGCGACTCGCCGGGTGTGTCGCGCGATTTGGGTCCTCCCAGCGGGGCGGTCCGTTAGGGGAGGGAGGCGTAGCCGCGGCGGACGGCGTTGGCGAGGTGATCCGAGGGGTATGGCCAGGTGCCGCGAGCGAGGGCGTCGTCGACCGAGACTCCGGTGGTCGCCAGCACCCTGATCTGCTCGGCGATGTCGACGACCTCGCCGCGTTGCTGCTGTACGAAGTCTCGATCGACCGACGGCCCGTGTCCCGGCACGACGACCGAGTCCGACGTGAGCAGCCCGATCACCATGTCGAGCGTGTCCGGCCAGTCGAGTGGGAAGCTGTCCGTGCCGTACATCGGCGGCGCGCTCGACTCGACCAGGTCGCCGGCGTACACCACGTCGGCGTCCGGCACCCGGATCACGATGTCGCCGTCGGTGTGACCCCGACCGGGATGCACCAGCTCGACGAGCCGATCGCCGAGGTCGACGGCCCACACCGACGAAAACGTCGCGGTCGGCGCCACCGCCTCGGTCGCGAGCACCTCCTCGCGCAGGGGATCATCGGCGGCGTCGGCGTACCTGGCATGTATCCGCTCCGCATCAGCCTCCCAGGCGACCGACACGGCCTCGTGGGCGACGATCGGCACACCCGCGAAGGCGCCGTTGCCGAAGGTGTGGTCGAAGTGCACGTGGGTGTTGGCGACCGCCCGAATCGGCAGGGACGACAGCTCCCGGACCGCCTCGGCCAGCGCTCGGCCCTGTGCGAGGCTCGCCCTGGTGTCGATCACCAGGAGACCCGCGTCGCCGGCGACGACCCCGCAGGAGACGTCGAACGACTCGTACCGACGAACGAAACACCCGGCGGCGACCTCGTGCCAGGCGTCGTCGCGCCCCGATTCGTTGCTCATTTGCGTAGACTGGCACTCATCAGGCCCGAGTGCCAACGGCAGGGAGGTGACCCATGCTCGAGGAACGCAAGCTGGAGGTGTTGCGGGCGATCGTCGAGGACTACGTCGCCACCCAGGAGCCGGTTGGGTCCAAGACGCTCGTCGAACGGCACAACCTCTCCGTGTCGCCGGCCACCGTGCGCAACGACATGGCCGCCCTCGAGGAGGAAGGCTTCATCGCCCAGCCGCACACGAGCGCCGGCCGCATCCCGACTGACAAGGGCTACCGGCTGTTCGTCGACCGGCTGGCCAAGGTACGGCCGCTGTCGGCTGCCGAGAAGCGGGCGATCACGACATTCCTCGACGGGGCGGTCGACCTCGACGACGTAGTGCAGCGCAGCGTACGCACGCTGGCCCAGCTCACCCGGCAGGTCGCCGTGGTGCAATACCCGTCGCTCACCCGGTCGACCGTCCGCCACGTGGAGTTGGTGGCGCTGGCGCCGGACCGACTGCTCGTCGTGCTCATCACCAGCACCGGCCGGGTCGAACAACGCGTGGTCGAGACCGGTACCGATGTCGGCGAATCGCTGCTCGGCGACCTGCGAGCCCGCATCAACCTCGCCTGCCTCGGCGAGCGCCTGGTCGACGCCGCCGACCGGCTAGCCGACATCCCGGAGACCTTCGAGCCCGACGACAGGCCGATCGTCAGCGCCGTCACGGGCACCCTGGTCGAGGCGTTCTCCGACGAGCGCTCCGACGAGCGGGTCGCGGTCGGCGGCACCGCCAACCTGCGGCACTTCGGCGACGACTTCGATCGGTCGATCCGGCCTGTCCTGGAGGCGTTGGAGGAGCACGTCGTCCTCCTGCAGCTGTTCGGAGCAGCGAGCCCGCGAGCGATCACCGTCCGGATCGGGCACGAGGTCCCATACGAAGAGCTCTCGAGCACGTCGATCGTGGCCAGCGGGTACGGTCCGGACGACGACACTCTGGCGACGCTCGGCATCGTCGGCCCGACCCGCATGGACTACCCGGGCGCGATGGCGGCGGTCCGGGCGGTCGCGCAGTACGTGAGCCAGCGGCTCAGTGAGGATTGAGCCACCGAACTACGCTGGTGACTCGGAGACCAAATCGTCCGCAGGGTCGCCTCGGCTGATGAAGACAAGGCAGGAATGAGTCCGGACTACTACGAGCTTCTGGGCGTCGATCGCAACGCGTCGACCGAGGAGATCAAGAAGGCGTACCGACGGGTTGCCCGCAAGCTGCACCCGGATGTGAATCCCGACGCCGATTCACATGAGCAGTTCAAGGCCGTCACCGCGGCGTACGAGGTGCTCGCCGACCCGCAGAAGCGCGAGATGTACGACATGGGCGCCGACCCGCTCAGTGGCGGTCGGGCCGGCGGCGGATTCGGCGCCGGGTTCTCGTTCACCGACATCATGGACGCCTTCTTCGGCCAGTCCGGCAATCGCGGACCGCGCCCCCGGATGCGCCGCGGTCAGGACGCCCTGCTCCGGCTGGACATCGACCTCGCGGGAGCGGCGTTCGGCGTCAGTCGGGAGCTGACCGTCGACACGGCGGTGGTCTGCACGGCCTGCCAGGGCAACGGCACGACCGACCGGACCGGGCCGGTGACCTGCGACACCTGTCGCGGCCGCGGCGAGGTACAGCAGGTGCAGCGGTCGTTCCTCGGCGAGATCCGGACCGCGCGGCCGTGCCCGACCTGTCGCGGCTTCGGCTCGGTGATCCCTAACCCCTGCAACGAGTGCTCGGGTGACGGTCGGATCCGGGCTCGCCGGTCGATCACGGTCAAGATCCCGGCCGGGGTCGACGCCGGCACCCGGGTGAAGCTGTCCGGCCAGGGCGAGGTCGGGCCCGGCGGTGGCCCGGCCGGCGACCTCTACGTCGAGGTCGAGGTGGAGCGGCACAAGTTCTTCGAGCGGCATGGCGACGACCTGCTCTGCGACGTCACCATCCCGATGACGGCGGCGGCTCTGGGCACCAAGGTCGAGATCCCCACGTTGGAGGCCGAGACCGGCGCGTCCGAGGTCGAGCCCACGGTCGGTCTGACGATCAAGGCTGGCACGCAGTCGGGGGAGCAGACCATGCTCCGCGGTTTCGGCGTGCCCCGGCTTCACGGCACCGGCCGCGGCGACCTGGTCGTGACGGTCGTTGTCGAGACCCCGACCCGGCTCGAGCCGGAGCAGGAGGAGTTGCTGCGCAAGCTCGCCGCGATGCGGGGGGAGGAGCATCCGACCGGCAAGGTGATCGGTCCGTCGAAGGGTGTCTTCGGTCGGCTGCGAGACGCGTTCGGCGGCCCCCACTAGCTCGCCAGCGCCGAGTGGCGCACGCTTGTCCGATTTCGGGGCCGCCGGCGACGACGGTGCGCCACTCGCGGGGTCGGGCGGCGGCTATTCGACGGTGAAGTCGACGTAGACCACGGACAGTTCGTCGGTCCACGCTTCGTTGCCGCTGGCCGCATTGGGCTCCCAGAGCTTGACCGTGTAGTCGCCCGGCGGGAGCGCGGCCTTGATCGTGTACGTGTCGTAGAGGCCGAACGCCCCACCGGTCGTGTAGCCCTTCTTGGCAACCCGGTCGTCGCTCGTGATCTGCCACAAGACGTTGCCCTCGAACGTCGACGACTCGCCTGTGATTGACACGGGGCTGCTCACCGTCTCGCCCTGCGACGGGGACGTCGGCCGGATGCCCGACACGAGGGACCAGTCAGCTTCGAGGGGGCCGGACAGCGGATAGCCGAACGCCTCGTCAGCTGCCTCGCCGTTGACCGTGAGGAGGACCGGATCGTCGGTACGCAGCGCCGACTGGACCGTGAGTACGAGCTGCTGGACGACCGGACGGCCAAACTCGGGACTCGACAACGACGGGAGCGGGTCGAGTTGCCGGTCGAAGTCGACCGTCACCGTGTCGCCGTCGTGGGTCACGTCGTTGACTCGGGCCACAGGCTTCGGCGCCATCACGCCGGTCCACGAGTTGATCATGCCGCGTGGACGCTCCTGGAGGAGCAGCTGCACGGCGTCGAGACCGACGTCGCCGCTCGACGTGACCGCGAAGTCCCCGCTGACGAGCTGGTCGTCCTGGTTTTGGAACCAGACGGCAAGGTCGACCTGCTCGCCGGTCCGCAGCGTCAGTACCTCCGACGCGGTCGGCTGGTTGACGTTGGGACGCGATCCGTCGTCGCCAGGCGCGAAGATCACGACGGCCGCGGCGGCGATGCCCGCTGTCGCGACGGCTCCCGCCACGGCCGGCAGCCAGCGGCGACGGCGCCTGTTCGTGGTCGGCCGGTCGCCGGCGTGTGCTCGCTCGAGGATCCGGTGGAGCGCGGGGTCGGGCGTGATCCGCGCCGACTCGGCCAGCAGGACCGCCCGCAGCTCGGCCTCGATCTCGTGATCGGCCGGCGTCGGGGTGTTCATCGGACCGCCCCCCAGGCAGCGCGCAGTGCCGTGATGCCACGCGAACTATGGCTCTTGACCGAGCCGCGGCTGATGCGGAGAGTGTCGGCGATCTCGGCCTCGGACAGGTCGAGGAAGTAGCGAAGGATCAGCACCTCGCGTTGCCGCCGCGGCAGTCGGTCGACGGCGGCGAGCATGTGGTCACGGACAGATCCCGCGATCGCGGTGTCTTCGGCGCTCTCTTTCGGTGGCGGCGGCTGCACGGGGTTGCGGTCGACCACGGCCCGATGTCGCAGCTCCGATCGGGACCGGTTGACCACCGACTGCCGGAGGTAAGCCAGCGCCTTGTGCGGGTCGTGCAGCCGACGCCAGCGCCCGTGCAGCGCGACGAACGTGTCCTGCACCAGCTCTTCGGCCCGTTCGTGGTCGTGGATCAGGAGGAACGACAACCGGACCAGCCGGGTGAAGTGCGCAGCGTAGAGCTGGCTGACCGCCTCGTCGGCGTCCCAGTCGGTCATCGGGCGTACTCCCAGCACGGTTGCTGGTCGACGCTCGCGCACCGAGTAGATTGCCGTCATGCTCAGGTGACGCGCCGACCTGGGCACTGGTTTACACGATGCGAACGCGCCCGTTTTGGGCGGCACGCCGGGAGGGCGGTATGTCAACCGATCCGGATTGCCTGTTTTGCAGGATTGTCGCGGGCGATATCCCCGCCGAGGTCGTACGCGAGTCCGAGCACACCGTGGCCTTCCGAGACCTCAACCCGCAGGCACCGACGCATGTGCTCGTGATCCCGCGGCGGCACGAGCCCGATATCGGGTCGCTCGTCGCTGCCGCGCCGGACGAGGCGGCAACGCTGTTGAGCGAGGCTCGCGGGGTGGCCGACCAGGAAGGTGCCGACGACAACTACCGGCTGGTGTTCAACACCGGGGCCGACGCCAATCAGACCGTCTTCCACTGCCATGCGCACGTGCTGGCGGGTCGCTCGTTCACCTGGCCACCGGGGTAATCGCGATGACTGGACGAACGCCCATGCCGCTTCCCCTCGACATCGACCGCTCGTTGCGCCGGTTCGTAGCCGAGCGCCAGGCGGCCTCTCGCGTGCCCGGCCTGATCTGCGGCATCGTCCGCGACGGTCAGCAGGTGTGGGGGAGCGCGGCCGGCGCCGCCGACGTCGCCAAGCCGGAGCGGCCGCCGACGACCGACACGCAGTACGCGATCGGCTCCATCACGAAAACGTTCACCGCGACGCTGATCATGGCGCTTCGCGACGAGGGCAAGCTCGACCTCGACGATCCGCTGTCGCGGTTCTTCCCGGAGACCAAGCACGATCGGTTGACGGTGCGGCGAATGCTGGCGCACGCGTCAGGGCTACAGCGTGAGCCGGTCGGTGACATCTGGGACACCCTCGTGCATCCAGACGCCGCGGGCCTGCTGGCGGGTCTCGAAGAGGCCGAGCAGGTGCTGGCGGCGCGTGCCCATTGGCACTACTCCAACCTGGCCTACTGCCTGCTCGGCGAGATCGTGGCCCGGATCGACGGTCGGCCGTGGGCGGACGTGTTGCGGACTCGCATCCTCGAGCCGCTCGGGATGCGGCGTACGTCGCTGCTGCCCGAGGGCGAGGCGGCCGTCGGCTACTTCAGCGAGCCCTTCTACGACCAGGTCACCGTGCAGCCGGTGACCGATCTCAAGGCGACTGGGCCTGCCGGCGCACTCTGGTCCACCGTCAACGACCTGACTCGATGGGCCGCCTTCCTGGTCGAGGGTCGCGACGACGTCCTGCGGGCCGAGACGCTCGAGGAGATGGCCCAGGTCCAGATCATGACCGATCCATTGAGTTGGTCGATGGCGTGGGGGCTCGGCTTCCAGCTGATGCGAAGCGGCGACCGGGTGCTTGTCGGCCACACCGGGGGGATGCCGGGATTCGTGACGGGGCTGTTCGTCGACCGCGCGACCAAGATCGGCGCGATCGTGCTCGCCAACACCATGTCCGGCTTCGACCCGGGCGACACGACGGTGATACTGGTGACCCGCGTCCTCGACCAGGACCCGCCCTCGGAGCCGACCTGGCGGCCCGGTCCGCCGGTGCCCGACGACCTCGCCGAACTGGTCGGACGGTGGTGGTCGGAGGGATCCGCGTTCGAGTTCTCGGTACGCCGGGGCCGGCTCGAGGCACGCATGGAGCGGTCGCCGCCTACGGCACCGCCGGCCGTGTTCGAGCGGATCGACGACGCGACATTTCGCACCGTCTCGGGCCGTGAGCGGGGCGAATTGCTCAGCCTGACCCGCGGCGACGATGGCGCCGTGCGGCTGATGCACTGGGCGACCTATCGAGTCACGAGGGAGCCTGAGTCGTTTATCGGGTCCGACTGAGCCGGTTGGGGTCGTAGCATGGTGACGACCGTGTACGAACGAACCGGGAGGTATGCCCTCCGACGAGGGCGCCGATGACCGAGCCAGCCACCACCCAACACTCCATCGTCATTCCGTCCAGCATTGCCATGGTGGCTCTGCTGGGCCCTCGTGACGACTTCCTGCGCATCATCGAGCGCGAGTTCGGCGCCGATGTCCACGTACGCGGCAACACGATCACGATCACCGGCCCGCCGGCCGAGGCCGCCCTCGTGGAGCGCCTGCTCGACGAGCTGGTCACGATGATCCGGACCGGCCAGGGGCTGTCCAGCGAGACGATCGAGCGATCGATCCAGATGCTGCGGACCGAGACCCAGGAGCGGCCGGCCGAAGTGCTGAGCCTCAACATCCTGTCCAATCGGGGCCGCACCATCCGGCCGAAGACGCTCAACCAGAAGCGCTACGTCGACGCGATCGACCAGCACACGATCGTGTTCGCGATCGGCCCAGCCGGCACCGGCAAGACCTACCTCGCGATGGCCAAGGCGGTGCAGGCCCTGCAGGCGAAAGAGGTCAACCGGATCATCCTGACTCGGCCCGCCGTCGAGGCAGGAGAGCGGCTCGGATTCCTCCCGGGCTCACTCAGCGAGAAGATCGACCCGTACCTGCGGCCGCTCTACGATGCGCTGCACGACATGCTCGACCCCGACTCGATCCCGAAGCTGCTCGCGGCCACGACGATCGAGGTGGCACCGCTCGCATATATGCGTGGGCGTACTTTGAACGATGCGTTCATCATCCTCGACGAGGCCCAAAACACCTCCCCGGAGCAGATGAAGATGTTCCTCACCCGACTCGGGTTCGGGTCCAACATGGTCGTGACCGGTGACGACACCCAGATCGACCTGCCGGGCGGCACCCACAGCGGACTGCGCGAGGTCGAGGGCATCCTCGACGGCGTCCGCGACGTCAACTTCATCCGGCTCACGAGCCATGACGTCGTGCGACACAAGCTGGTCGGTCGGATCGTGGCGGCATACGACCGCTACGAGAACAACCGACCGTCCGCCGGCCCATCCTGATCGGCATGAACGTCGACGTACTCAACGAGTCCGGCCACGACGTCGATGTGGTCGAGCTGACCCGCCTGTCGCGGTTCGTGATGAGCCGGATGCGGTTGCATCCGAAGACCGAGATGTGCCTGCGTCTGGTCGACCAAGACACCATCGCGGCGCTCAACGCGCAGTGGATGGGCGCCGACGGCCCGACGGATGTGTTGGCGTTCCCGATGGACGAGTTGGTGCCGGGCCGCGTCGGTGATGAGCCCGAGGAGGGTTACCTCGGCGACATCGCGGTCTGCCCATTGGTCGCGGCCCGGCAGGCTGGTGATGCCAGACATTCGGTGATCGACGAGCTCCGACTGCTGACGGTGCACGGCATCCTGCATCTGCTGGGCTACGACCACGCCGAGCCGCAGGAGCATCGCGAGATGTTCGGGCTGCAGGCGCGGCTGCTCGCCGAGTGGCAGGGCGTCCGGTCCGGCGACACGTTGGACGACGAGCCTCCCGAGTTGTCAGGCACATATGGAGCCCCAGCTCAACATGTGCCTGACAACTCCGACGACGCCGAGGAGCGCGGCTGATGGCGAGCCAAGACATCTGGATGGTGGTGATCGCGGCCCTGCTCGCGCTCGTCGCCAGCATCTTCGCCTCGGCTGACGCTGCCCTGTCCTCGTTTTCGAAGGCGCGCGCGACCGAGCTCGCCGAAGAGGGCCGCTCCGGAGCGAGTCGAGTGTTCGCGATCGCGGAGGACCCGCCTCGCTACCTCAACACGGTGCTGCTGCTCCGGATGGCTGCCGAGACCGCGTCGATCGTGCTGGTCACCTTGGTCGTGGCCGACTCCTACGCCGCCACCTGGCAGCGGGTGGTGCTCGCTGTCGGGATCATGGTGGTCGTCTCCTACGTCGTGATCGGCGTCGCGCCCCGAACGCTCGGTCGGCAGCACGCCGAGCGGATCGCCTTGCTCATCGCAGGCCCGGTCATGGTGTTCACCCGCATCCTCGGGCCGCTGCCGCGGTTGCTGATCCTGCTCGGCAACGCACTGACGCCGGGCAAGGGCTTCCGGGAGGGTCCATTCGCGTCGGAGGCGGAGCTACGCGAGATGGTCGATCTCGCCGAGCAGAGCCGGCTCATCGAGTCCGGCGAGCGAGCGATGATCCACTCGGTGTTCGAGCTCGGCGACACGATCGTTCGTGAGGTGATGGTGCCGCGCACCGACATGGTCTTCATCGAGCGACACAAGACGCTTCGGCAGGCCATGTCGCTCGCGCTCCGCAGCGGGTACTCGCGGATCCCCGTGATCGGCGACGGTCTCGACGACGTCGTCGGCATGGCGTACCTCAAGGACATCACCAAGCGGGTCTTCGACAAGCACGAGGCGGAGTCGACCGAGCGGGCCGACTCGATCGCCCGACAGTGCCTGTTCGTCCCCGACTCCAAGCCGGTCGACGAGCTGCTGCGCGAGATGCAGTCGCGACGGATGCACGTCGGAGTCGTGGTCGACGAGTTCGGCGGCACCGCCGGCATGGTGACGATCGAGGACATCCTCGAGGAGATCGTGGGCGAGATCACCGATGAGTACGACGTCGAGTTGGATGCGGTCGAGCGGCTGACCGGCGGTGGGGTACGGGTCAGCTCCCGCTTCGCTGTCGACGACTTGGGCGAACTGTTCGGCCTCGAGCTGGACGATGACGACGTCGAGACGGTCGGCGGTCTGATGGCCAAGCACCTCGGCAAGGTGCCCATTCCCGGCAGCGAGGTCGAGGTCGAGGGTTTGCTGCTGCGGGCCGAGGACCCGGCCGGCCGACGCAACCAGATCGCGACCGTGCTGGTTCGGCAGGTCGAGCCCGCCTCGCTCAGCGAGCAGCCCGACCCGCAGACGCAGCACTGACTCCTACGGCTGAGGACATCCCGTATGCCCTAGCCTGTTCGCCATGCCGGCACCGACGACTCTCGACGATCCGGAGGACGCGAAGCTCGTCACGCTGTCGCGGGCGACCCGCCAGCGTACCGGCGCGGCCGAGGGCGCCGCAGTACGCGACCTCGACGGCCGGACGTACACCGCGGCGACCGTCGAGCTGCCGTCGCTCCGCCTGGCTGCTCTGCCGCTCGCGGTCGCGATGGCGGCGTCGTCGGGCGCGAAGGGCCTCGAGGCGGCGGCCCTGGTGACCGATGACGCGCAGCCGGCGCCGGATCAACTCGCGGCCGTGCGGGATCTCGCCGGCGTCGACGTCCCGGTGTTCGTCGCCGATGCGTCGGGCGCCCTGACCGTGGTCGTCGCGACCTGATGAACGGCGACGCCTTTCGCAGCGGATTCGCCTGCTTCGTCGGCCGACCTAACGTCGGCAAGTCGACACTGACCAACGCTCTCGTCGGGTCCAAGGTCGCGATCACGTCGTCGCGGCCCCAGACCACTCGCCATGTCGTCCGCGGCGTGGTGCATCGCGACGAGGCCCAGCTGGTGTTGCTCGACACGCCCGGACTGCACCGTCCTCGTACTCTGCTCGGCCAACGGCTCAACGACCTGGTTCGCGGCACGTGGTCCGAGGTCGACGTCGTAGCGGTCTGCCTACCGGCCAACGAGAAGATCGGCCCCGGCGATCGCTTCCTCGTCGATGAGTTGGCGCGGGTCCGACGGACTCCTGCGATCGCCGTCGCGACCAAGACCGACCTGGTCCGGTCGGACCGGCTGGCCGAGCATCTGATCGACATCGCCGAGCTGGGGGAGACCAGCGGCCGCGAGTGGCACCAGATCGTGCCGGTCTCGGCGTCGACCGGACATCAGGTCGAGCTGCTGCGCGACCTCTTGATCGCTGAGCTGCCGACGGGGCCGCCGCTCTATCCCGACGGCGACCTCACCGACGCCCCGGAGGAGCAACTCGTGGCCGAGCTGATCCGGGAGGCCGCGCTCGAGGAGTTGCGCGACGAGCTGCCGCACTCGGTCGCCGTCGTGATCGAGGAGATGGGCCCCCGCGCGGACCGCCCCGCCGACCGTCCGCTGGTCGACATCCACGCGGAGGTCTTCGTGGAGCGAACCAGCCAGAAGGGCATCATCATCGGCTCCGGCGGCGCGCGGCTGCGACAGATCGGTCGCCAGGCCCGAGAGCAGATCGAGCGTCTCCTCGGCACTCCGGTCTATCTCGACCTGCACGTCAAGGTGGCCAAGGACTGGCAGCGCGACCCGCGGCAGCTGCGCCGGCTCGGCTTCTGACCCCGGAGTTGTCAGGCGCATATGGAGCCTCAGCTCAACATGTGCCTGACAACTCTTACTTGCGGGTGACGGCCCAGCAGGTGGCGTCGCGCTCGCCGTCGTTCCAGTCGGCGCGGCGCGGCCACTGCAGACCGAACTGACCGGGCTTCGGATCGCCGCGCCATTTGGCCACGAGGTCGCCGCAGAGTCGGTTGGCCTTGTCGAACGTCGCGCGCGCGCCCGGGTAGTCGGCCTTGGCACGACCGAGCCGTACGGTGCCGAGCGCGCGCTGCTGATGACGCCGGTCGCAGGACGTCAGCTGGCCCTCGTCGACATTCGGCTTGTTGCTGAACGGCTTGGTCCAGCAGGCCCGATAGCGGTCGTCGAAGTCGCCGTCGAGCAGGCCGTCGACCCTGGCGGGGAGCACCTCGAGATGCGCGGTGTTTTGACCCGCGACGAGATCGCAGCGGAACCAGTGCGCGCCGTCGACGAACTGATCCGGCGTCGGCTTGTACCACGCCCAGCTCACGATGCTGGTCGTCCAGGCCTCGTCGGAGCCGCCGACGGTGCGGCGCCAGGTCCGCTCGCAGGCGTCCAAGGCGTGCGTCGTGAGTCGCTTGTCGCCGACGCCGCGGGCCGACGACACGAGCTTGGCGGGCCATTCGCCGACGTAGTAGGTGACCGCCGTATGGCGCTTGGAGCATGCGACGACCGGATCGTCGTTGCTCGCGGGCGCGATGTCGTCGAGGGCGAGCGAGCGACAGGCGTCGACCTCCGGCGCCGATGACTCGTCGGGGTCCGGCGTCGGCCCTGGACCGGGGCCGGGCCCGAGTTCCTCGGCCTGCCGCTGTGTCGGAGCGCTGTCGATCAGGTCGCCGGCGCTGGCACACCCGCTGAGAACGACGACGAGCACCCCGATGGCAGACATTCGTACTCGCGACACGCTCCGATTGTTGCGCACCCGCCCTACGAGTCGGTCTCCGCGTAACAGATTCCCCACCGGTCGCCGGTGTCCCACTGCTTACGTCCGGGCCAGGTGTAGCCGTAGTGGAAGCTGGCGGTCGTGTTGAGGTAGGCGCGGACTCGACCGGAGCAATCGCTGCTGAGGCGACTGTCGAGTGTCTGAGAGCTGGGATATTTCGCGTTGAGGTCACCCAGGTGGACGGCCGCCACCGCGCGGTAGCTGTGGGGACGGGTGCAGACGACATTGTTGGTGCTGCCGTTGCCGAAGCCGCCGCGGTTGCAGCGCGACCAGTCGGCTGCATTCGCCGCCCTGAGGATGCCCTGGGTCGTGGCCGGGAGGGCGATCAGCTTCAGACCGTTCATCGCCCGGACGGCGTAGACGTCGCAGCTGAACCAGCGCTGGTCCGGGCCGACCGCCTCCGATGCCGGGGCGCCCACGATGAAGTCGAAGACGCTGAGCGCCACATCTGCGCCCGAGCCGCCCAGCCAACCGCTGAGCTTGCGGCTGCAGATGCCGGACACCTCGGCGCGGAGCAGGTCGCCCTTGCCCTGACGAGCGGCTGCCTGCATCGACTCGTTCATCAGGCCGACGAAGTACGTTTCGGCGTTGTGCGTGTCGCCGCACGGCACCGGTTCGCGTACCTCGGTGGTGCTGCCGACGACGCCGACGAACGGATCCGTGCGGCGGCACTCGCCGACCTTCGGCTCCGGGTTGGCGGCCGGCGTGGTGGTCGGCGAGGTTGGCTGGGTCGGACTCGGGTCGGTCGGCGTCGGAGACGGTGACGTCGGATCGGTCGGGCTGGGCTCGGTGGTTGGCTCGGACTCGACGAGGTCGGCCGCCGCGCCGCACCCGCTGAGTACGACGACGGCCGCCAATACCGCAGCGGCTCGATGCCAGATCGTCACATGCACTCCGGAACGCGTGGAGTCTGATTGTCCAAGCCAACCCTAACGGGACTGGAGTCGACGCCGATCAGTCGCGCGGCACCCAGCAAACACCCCAACGCATCCCGGCGGCCCACTCGTCCCGCGTCGGGGCCTGCCAGCCGTAGGTCCATTCGAGAGGGAAGTCCAGTTCCTCGCGGGCCTGGTCGATACAGCGCTGGCGGGCGTCTCGACGCTGGTCGCGGTCGGGGAACGCGTCCGATCCGTGGCTGCCGAAGCCGAGGGCTGTGAACGCCTGCCACGTGTGTGGCCGGCTGCAGACGACGATCTTCGCGTGTGACTTCTCGGGCGATCCGCGGCTACACAGTCCAAACCTGTTGAGCGCCGAATCCGAGTCGAGCATGTCCGCGGTGTTGCGGGGGAGCACGTCGAGGCGGCTGTCGGTCGCCGCGACCACGAGATCGCAGCGGAACCAGCGGGCCCCGAGCTTGATGTCGTGGGTGTTGGGGACGAACCACACCGGGTGGACGCGGGTCAGGATCCGGGTCACTCGGTCACCCCCGACCCAGCGCTTGAAGAGTCGGTCGCAGCGCGGCGTGACGAACTCGGCGATGTCGGCGGTCGACGGACTTCGGTCACCGATGATGCTGAGATCGAACGTGCCGACGTAGTACGTCTGCGACGTGTGGTCCTCGCGGCAGCGGACCGGATCCTGGTTGTCGTGCGGCTGCCGCGCCTGTTCGGCACTGAGCGCGTGACAGTCACCCTCGCGGGGGTGCACGGCCATCGGCGTGCGGAGGCGGACGTCATCGCTGGGGGACTCACCCGACTCCGACGACTCGGCGGAGGCCGGAGCTCCGTCGTCTCCGTCGTCGCCGGTCCAGCGCGTGACGAACACGACCGTCAGCACCACGAAAACGGCGACTACGACGGCCTTCACGGTCCGGGCGCGGCGGGGCCGCGCGTGACGTGACACCCCGTCAGATTACGTTTCCCCGCTGCGACGCGTCAGGCGCGGTCCGTCGTCGAGCGACTTCTGTCGACGGTCAACGTCTCGGGGCAGCCGGTGGGGCGGATTTAGACGGACATTGCTGGATACATTTGGCCGAGTGGTGCGACCGGGCCACCCTCAGCATCGATGCGCGTATTTCCGCAGGTCTTCGCACCCTCCTTCCCCATGACCCGTGGGGGTCGTCACCGCGAGGGAGTCGCCGATGCGTGGGTTCTTGGAGCGACTCGGTCGGGCCTGCGCCCGATGGCATTGGATCGTCATCGCGGCCTGGATCTTGATCGTCGCCGGGTTGCTCGTGGGCCGTACTGTCGCCGACGGCACCTACACCAACGACTACACGGTGCCAGGAAGCCAGTCCAAGGCCGGCCTGGAAAAGCTCTCGGCCGCCTTCCCGAAGGCCGGAGGTTTCTCCGGACAGATCGTCTTCGCGACGGACTCCAACAAGAAGGTCTCGGCCAGCAAGGACGCGGTCAACACGTCAGTTGCGAACGCGGCGAAGCTCGACCATGTGTTGGCGGTCGTCAGCCCGTTCGCCACCGCGAACTCGCCGCAGGTGTCCAAGGACGGGTCGATCGCCTACGCAACCATCAACTTCGACGTCAATACCACCGCGCTCGGCGACGACTACCTGGACCAGTTCGAGGCGGCGTTCGAGCCGGCCCGCAAGGCCAACCTGCAGGTCGAGTACGGCGGCTACGCCGGGCAGATCGCCAGTCAGGGCGACGACAAGACGTCCGAGGCTCTCGGCCTGGCGTGCGCCCTGGTCCTGTTGCTATTCATGTTCGGATCGCTCGTCGCCGCGGCCATCCCGCTGCTGTCCGCCGTGTTCAGCGTGCTCGCCGGCCTGTCCGCGCTGAGCATCCTGGCCTCCGCCGCGACCTTCCCGACCACGGCGCCGACGGTGGCGACGCTCCTCGGCCTCGGCGTGGCGGTTGACTACGGCCTGTTCCTGGTCTCGCGACATCGCGACCAAGTCGACGCCGGGATGCCGGTCTATGACTCGATTGCGCGCTCGAACGCCACGTCGGGGTCCGCGATCGTGGTCGCGGGGAGCACGGTCATCATCGCGATCCTCGGGCTCTACATCTCGGCGGTCCCGTTCGTGGGTGCCCTCGGACTGTCCGCCGCAATCGTCGTCGCGGTCACGATGCTGGCCGCTCTGACCCTGGTCCCGGCCTTCCTCGGTGTGGTGAAGGGCAACGTGCGGGCGCTCAGCGAGCGGCTGGATGAGCGCCGGGAGCGTCGCGAGCGGGCCGCCGCCGAAGCCGCCGCACCGGAGACCGACACCGCGACGGCCGCGGCCGGCAACCCGGGATCGAACCCGGGCGAGTCCGGCCCGCCCGCCGGTATGGATGCCGTCTCGCTGACCCAGGGGGCGCACGAGCACAGTGCGTTCGCGCGGTGGGGGAAGATGGTCGCCGGACGCCCTTGGCCCTGGGCGGGCGTCAGCAGCCTGCTGCTGATCGTGCTGGCCATCCCCTTGTTCTCCATCCAGTTCGGTCAGCTCGACGCGGGCACGGACCCGAAGAGCGACACCGACCGTCGCGCGTACGACCTGATCGCCGAAGGGTTCGGTGCCGGCGCCAACGGACCGATCACGATCGTCGCCGTACCGGACAGCAAGAAGAACGCCCAGAGCGTGCTGTCGAAGCTGCAGAAGACCGTCGCGAACACCTCCGGCGTGGCCTCGGTGTCGCCGCCGCAGCTCAACAAGGCCGGCACGACGGCCACGCTCACCGCGATCCCGACGACCAGCCCGCAGGACCAGGAGACCACTGATCTCGTCGACAACCTGCGCGACACGGTCCTGCCGGGTGTCGACGGCGTCGAGACCTTCGTTGCCGGGACGACGGCCGGTTACGTCGACTTCACCGACAAGATCATCTCCCGACTGCCGTTGCTGATCCTCGCCGTCGTCTTCATGTCGATGATCCTGCTCACCACCGCGTTCCGGTCGCTGGCCATCGGACTCAAGGCCGCCGCGATGAACCTGCTCTCGGTCGGCGCGTCGTACGGGGTGGTGGTGGCGATCTTCCAGTGGGGCTGGGGGAACAGCCTGATCGGCGTCGACCAGACCGTCCCGATACCGGCGTACGTGCCGATGCTGATGTTCGCGATCATCTTCGGCCTGTCGATGGACTACGAGGTGTTCCTGATCTCGAGGGTCCACGAGGCGTACGTCGCGACGGGCGACTCGCATCGCAGCGTGGCGCTCGGGATCGGCGGCACGGCCCGAGTCATCACGACCGCCGCCGGCATCATGCTGGTCGTCTTCACGAGCTTCGTTTTCGACTCCGATCCGACCGTCAAGATGTTGGCCATCGGCATGGCTGTCGCCGTGCTCATCGATGCGACCGTGGTACGGATGTGTCTGGTGCCCGCCCTGATGTCGATCCTCGGCGACCGGGCGTGGTGGATCCCGCATTGGCTCGACCGGATCCTCCCGACGCTCGACATCGAGGGCACGGCCACCGAGAAGCGGTAACGGCCCGTCGGCGATCCGCCGCGCCGCGTGCGATACGCTAGGCGAGCCATGCGTTACGCGAGCCTGCTCCTTCGCAGCCGCGGCGGGGCCCTCTAAAGGCCGCACCCCTCGCCGCGGAGTTCGGTGCTGCCGGCCACCGACTTCGACTCTTGGAGCCCCGCCCCATGGCCATCCATCCCCAGCGCCCCAGCGGCATGCCGACCCATCGCTACCGGCCGTTGGCCCCCATCGACATTCCCGACCGCACCTGGCCGTCCCGCACGATCACCGATGCGCCACGTTGGCTCTCCACGGACCTGCGGGACGGCAATCAGGCGCTGATCGACCCGATGACACCGGCCCGCAAGCGGCGCATGTTCGAGCGGCTCGTCCGCATGGGCTACAAGGAGATCGAGGTCGGGTTTCCGGCCGCGAGCGAGAACGATTTCGCCTTCGTACGCGAGCTCGTCGAGTCCGACGCGGTGCCCGCCGACGTAACCATCTCGGTGCTGACCCAGGCGCGTGAGGACCTGATCGAGCGTACGGTGCAGTCGATCGTCGGCGCCCGCGACGCCAACGTCCATCTCTACAACGCGACCGCGCCGCTGTTTCGCCGCGTCGTGTTCGGCGTCAACCGCGACGAGTGCAAGTCGATCGCCGTCCAGGGCACCGAATGGGTCATGAAGTACGCCGACGAGCTGCTGACCGACACGGACTTCGGCTATCAGTACTCGCCGGAGATCTTCACCGGCACCGAGCTCGACTTCGCCGTCGAGGTGTGCGAGGCGGTGTCCGATGCGTGGCAGCCCGGCCCGGGACGCGAGATCATCCTGAACCTGCCGGCCACGGTCGAGATGTCGACGCCAAACGTCTACGCCGACCAGATCGAGTGGTTTTCCCGACAGCTGACCCGGCGCGAGCACTCCGTCGTGTCACTGCACCCGCACAACGACCGCGGCTGCGCCATCGCCGCGACCGAGCTGGCCCTGATGGCCGGCGCCGACCGGGTCGAGGGCTGCCTGTTCGGCCACGGCGAGCGCACCGGCAACGTCGACCTCGTGACCCTCGGCATGAACCTGTTCAGCCAGGGGATCGACCCGAGGATCGACTTCTCCGAGATCGACGAGATCCGGCGTACGGTCGAGTACTGCACCGGGCTGCCCGTGCACCCGCGGCATCCGTACGCGGGCGATCTCGTCTACACCGCCTTCTCCGGCTCGCACCAGGACGCGATCAAGAAGGGCCTCGAGGCGCTCGAGCGCGAGGCAGCGGCCGCCGGCGTGCCCGTGTCGGAATACGCGTGGGAGGCGCCGTACCTGCCGATCGACCCGCACGACGTCGGCCGCACGTACGAGGCCGTCATCCGGGTCAACAGCCAGTCGGGCAAGGGCGGCGTCGCCTACCTCATGAAGGCCGAGCACAACCTCGACCTGCCGCGTCGACTCCAGATCGAGTTCAGCCGGGTCGTCCAGCAGCACACGGACACCGAAGGCGGCGAGGTGGCGCCGGACGAGCTGTGGGCGTTCTTCCAGGGCGAGTACCTCGGTCGCGAGGCACCGCTGAAGCTCAACTCCGTGCACACCTCGTCGGCCGAAGGCGAGCGTGACGCGCTCACGGTCAATGTCTACGTCGACGGCGAGCGACACACGCTGTCAGGCCAGGGCAATGGACCGATCGCGGCCTTCTGCGACGCGCTCGAGGGAGTCGGCCACCAAGTCCGCGTCCTCGACTACGCCGAACACGCCCTCTCCTCGGGCGGCGACGCGATGGCCGCGGCCTACGTCGAGTGCGAGATCGGCGGGCACGTGGTGTGGGGGGTCGGTCTTGACGCCAACATCGTGACGGCGTCGTTGAAGGCGGTCGTGTCGGCGGTCAACCGAAGCTGACCGCCGACACCCGCGTCAGGACTGGACGCCGAGGGCGAACTGCACGCCGCCCGATTGGTCGACCTGAGCGTCGAGCACCTTGTCTTCGAGCACAACGGCGGCGGATTCCTCGACGAATACGCGGGCTCCGCCATTTTCGACGACCTTGTCGCCGGTCATGGGCGACTCGGCCGGTGCGACCGTCAGCGCGCTGGGGTCGGATTCTTGTGGACTGATGCGAAGACCGGCACCGTCGGTTTGGGTGCTCTGCTCGGTGATGGTCTTCACAACGTCGCAGGCGTTCTCGGTCAGGGTGAGCACAAGTCTCTCCGTCCGATTGCTGGCATCTTCCTTTCCACCGTTGTGCCCAAGCGCGTTCGGGGCAAATCACCGGCGTGGCGTGTCGCGGATTCGGGGCGTCGTTGTTGGCCGGCGGCGTCGGCAACGTCCCACGTCACGCGGCATGTCGGCCGACCCGGATGCGAATCGGCCGTGCGTCCACTTGCTGAGACAATCCCGGTCGGCTCAGCGCCGTTCTCGGACCGAGGGGAGGACGGCCAGCGCGACGATCAGCCCGGCGCCGACGGCCAGGAGGGCATGCAGGATGCCGACGCGGTCGCCGAGGAAGCCCAGCAGCGGCGGGCCGGCGAGGAAGGCGGTGTAGCCGATCGTCGACACCACCGACATCCGAGCAGCGGCTCGGTCGGCGTCGTCAGCGGCCGCGCTCATGCCGACCGGGAAGCCGAGCGACACACCCACGCCCCAGATCGCCGCACCGAGGTACGCCAAGGGCGTGGTGCCGAACACGACGAGCAGGCTGCCGACGCCGGCCAGCGTGAGGAGCACCCTCAGGACAGAAATCCGGCCGTACCTGTCGAGCAGGATGGTCCCGAACGCCCGGCCGAGCGTCATGAACACGAGGAACGTGGCGAAGCCGAGCACCCCCGCCCAGGGCGGCAGGTCGTAGCCCTCGACCATCGCGACCGAAAGCCAATCGTTGGCGGTGCCCTCGGTAAACGCGGCGACCAGCACGAGGACGCCGACCAGGATCGTGCGCGACTCCCGCCAGGCCCAGAGCACGCCGGGGACGGCCGCCCCGTCTTCGGCCCCGGAGTCTTCCTCGAGTCGTCGTGGCAGGAACGCGGTTGTCGCCCACCACGACATCGCCGCGATGATCACGGTGGCTACGACGAGGTGCAGCCCGATCGGAACCTCGGCCCATGACAGGCCGGCGCCGACCAAGGCGCTGACCACGGTGCCTCCGCTGAAGGCGGCGTGGAACCGTGGCATCAGACTGCGGCCAAGCAGGCGCTCGACGGCGGCACCCTCGAGGTTCATGCCGACGTCCCAGATGCCCATGCCGAGGCCCATGACGAACAGGCCGATGGCGACCGGCACGACGGAGTCGACGACGTCGATGCCGATCGCGATCGCGGCCGGGCCGACGAGGATCGCGCCGATACCGAGGCGAACGGCACCCGACCCGCCGTACCAACTCGCGATCCAGCCGGACGACGGCAGCCCGATGACGGCACCGGCGGAGAGGGCGAGCAGCAGCAGCCCGAGCTGGCCGCTGGTGAGCCCGAGCTGCGCCTTGGTGTCGGGTATGCGGGAGGCCCAGGCCGCGAAGGCGCAGCCGTTGCCGGCGAAGACGACGTAGACCGCCGTGCGGGCTCGGGCAAGGCGGGCCTGGTCGAGGCGGCCGCTCGCGGTGGCGGTCACGGGGTCTCCCTCGAGGATGTCGAATCGATTCGAGTCGAATCGATTCGATACTATCGGCTCATGGTCCGAGGGCAAGCCGATTTTGCGTCCCGGCCCACGATCCGGGACGTCGCCGAACGTGCCGGCGTTGCGCCGTCCACCGCGTCCCTGGTGTTCAGCGGTCGTGGACCGGTCGCCGACGCCACCGCGCAGCGGGTCCGGGCGGCGGCGTCCGAGCTCGGGTACGCCGGGCCGGACCCCCGAGCGGCCTCGCTCCGCAGCGGACGGGCGGGGGCCGTCGGTGTGCTCGTCGAGGGGCGGCTGCTCCAGGCGTTTCGTGACCCGTACGCGGTCATCGTGCTCGACGGGCTCGCGCAGGAGTTGGACGCGATACCCACCGGGATGCTGCTCGTGGCCCAGCCCTTCGACGAGCCGGAGCGGGCTATGGAGGTCGTGACCGGCCTCGCGATCGACGCGTTCGTGTTCTCGATGTGCGGTCCGGCCGAGACTCCGGTGGTAGACCACCTCGCGGCCCGCGGGATCCCGATGCTCGGCACCGGGGCTCCGACCGACGACCGGGTGCATCAGGTGCTGATCGACGAGGCCGGCGCGCAGGGTGAGATCGTGCACCATCTGCGCGATCTGGGTCACCGCCGCATCGGGCACGTGACGATGCCCATGCGACCGGTCACGCCCGGTGGGAAGCTGCGGCCGGCCGATCTCGAGCGGGCGGAGTACGTCGACTCCCGAGAACGGGCTCGCGGCTTCCTGGCGACGGCCGGCCGTCGGTCTCCGATGGTCGAGGCGGCGACGGCCGACGTCGAGGGCGGCATCGCCGCCGCGCGAGTCCTCCTCGACCGTTCCGCCGACACCCGGCCGACCGCTGTCGCGGCACAAAGTGACCTGCTCGCGGCCGGTGTCATCCAGGTCGCCGGAGAGCTCGGCCTCCGAGTCCCGGATGATCTCAGCGTGACCGGCTTTGACGGCGTGAGCCTGCCCTGGCTCGCGACGCCACTCACGACGATCGACCAGCACGGCGAGCAGAAGGGCCGGGCGCTCGGCCGGCTCGTCGCGCGACTCATCGGCGGCGACGGTGGCGGCGAGGTCGAGAACGTGACCATCCCCACCGACCTTCGCGTCGGCGGGACGACCGGGCCGCCACCGAGGCCTTGACCGGCCCAGTGCGGTGGCTCGCTCTTCCAGGCAGAGCGGGCCGCCGCGTACCGTAGAATATGCATCATATAGAAAAGGTCGTCGCCGTAGGAAGAGAGGGCGCCCGTCATGGCCGATCCCACCGTCCGGATCGTCACACCCGACCTGCGCTCGACGGACACGCCGCAGACCCCGGGGCTGCTTCGCGAGGTCGCGTTCGACGGGCGCAACCCCGATGCCCGTCACCTCAGCGGCTTCCTGAGCACGGTCGAGCCAGGTGCCGCGACCGGCGCGCATCAC
>Ga0190270_10000043_pt1 | contig 67556 bp, 60 predicted proteins | sample Popmic320T_FD_133748 | JGI IMG/M metagenome (GOLD analysis project Ga0190270, IMG submission 133748) | Populus adjacent soil microbial communities from riparian zone of Weber River, Utah, USA - 320 T | ecosystem: Environmental > Terrestrial > Soil > Riparian zone | place: USA: Utah | collected...
AGAAACTCGATTTTCCGTGTTCGCAACCGATGTATTTGCAAGCACTTGCATTTTGCCTTGAGCGCGATGCACTCAAGGCGGTTTCTTTCCCTCAGGCGCGGCGCAGCGCGCAGTCCATTGCTCAGGATGACAACTAACACCCTCAGTTGGCGCCCATTGGGCTCGCAGGCCGGGTAACGCGATGCCCACATTCCAGCCCGCGAAGCGGCCGACAGAGCAGGTCTAGGGGAAGAAATGGTCAATCGACCACCACATTGATGACCACCGAGGCCACCAACCCATTCAGCGCGAACTTCGAGAACGGCGCCATCCGCTTCGTATCGGCTTGCGTCATCTCCGCACGATCGCCCCCCTCACACCCCTTCCACCACCACCATGTTCGAGCGCGCGCACGTCTCGCGGACCTTCTTCGCCTCGGCGTATTCAGGCGACGCGCGCCACGCCTTCGCCTGCTCCACCGAATCGAACTGCAGGACCACCAGGCGCCGCGGCGTCCACTCCCCGTCCAGCACCTCGCTCGCGCCGCCGCGCACGAGGTAACGGCCGCCGTGCGCCGCGATCGACGCCGAGGCCAGGCGCTTGTACTCCTCGTACTGAACGGGATCGGTCACTTCGATGTCGATGATCATCAAGGCACTCATGGCGCGCGATTATAAAGACGGACCGCTCCCCGCTACCCTGCATTGCGCCACCAGTTTGAAGTGCGGTCACGGCATCGAGCCGTCCGAGGGCGAGGAGAGCGTCGTCGATCCGGCGTCGCATGACGGACCTTAAAATTAGAGCAGACGCTATTTCAGGTTAGCGGCATTTCGTGAATCAGCGGCTCTACCGCTGGACGGTGCGCGCCCACCACAAACACGCCAACCAGAAGTACCTGCGACACCCTCACAGCGTACTTACTATGGAGTGAGGCGACGCCAGTCGCCGCTCTGACTGCCATTGTGCGTGCACCAGGTGCACGACGATCATGGCTTAGGAAGAAGTCCGAGCTCCCGATAGGCAGCCAGATCCTCCTCGAGATCGGCTTCCGTGTACTGCAGCGGCACACGATGACCCTTCAGCAGGGAGTGCACCTCAAATCGCGTTTCGAACTGGAGGAGCCGTCGCATCTGCCCCTCCGTCAGCGCACCGGTACGGTAGCCTTCAACCGCGAGTGCTTCGAGCGCCTGCCTCGGGAGATCAGGCCACCGTGCTTCGAGAGCGTCCGCGATATCGTCTGGCAGATCCAAGGTCAGTTGCATGGGCTTCCTCAGCAGTTCCTGTAAACCACGGGACTCTGCAGCCCCTGCGGAAACTCAGCCGCGACGCTCCGCCCGACGTACTTGTCGCGGATCTCCGCATCCGCCACCCTCCCGAGGAACTCGCTGCGGCCATTCGTCTTCAGTTGTGACTCGTCGCGCGTCGTGTACGGCGTCGTCGCAGCCGGGTGCCACGACTCGATCTCGTACACCTCGCGCACGAGGCCTTCGAAGACGGCGAAGGCGTACCGCGCCTTCGTGCAGCGCGCGCCGAGTTTCCAGACTCCGCGCGTCGCCTCGTACAGTTCCCGCCGCGTCATGTTGTGCCGGTACAGCCGGTTGATGCGGATCAGCAGCGCCGGGACCTCGACCGTGACCGGCTTGGCGGCGTAGTACATCGTCAACTCGGGAAGCGGAATCCGTCCGAGCTGCAGACTGCGCCACCCGCGCACCTCGTTCGTGAGCAGGTCGAGACCGAACAGGTCGATGATCGCCGCCTCGATCCGGAACGCCGTCTCCTCATCCCGCAGCCCGTGCGCGAGGATGTCGATCCGCGGCTCCTTCCCCTCCGCCCGCAACTCGGCAATCCTCGCGCACTTGCGCGACTCCGCCTCCTCGCTGAGATGCGACAGAGCCCGCTCGCCCTGGCCTTTGCCGACGTAGAACGGCTGCTCGTTACGAGGGTCGATGTAGAGGTAGACGTAGTTGCCGAGGCGACGGGCGACTTCGGGACGGACAACGAGATCATCGGTCACTTCGTCCTCGGCCATGGCGTGTCCTCTGGAGCGCAACATCACGAACGACGTGGATGGTCGGTGAGAGAGGCGTCGACCGCCCGCGGAGGTTAGGTGAATCAGTTAGAGTAGGTGTTGCCGACAAGCAGCGCATGAGTATTTATCGTCGCGTGAAAGGAGTGTTCCGCGACTCGAGGAACCTCCGATATAGCAGGAGAGCGCTTTTCAGAGAGGCGGTGCCGTTGCTGATGTTACCGGCGATCGGGACCGAATGCGTCGGCTCAACGCCCGTCATTGACGCATCTGTCGGATACCTGAATTTCCCCAGCAGGTTACTCATGTGATCACGCAGGTAGTGTGCGTCAAGATCCCCTTCGTGACGCTCGACGCGGCGGCAGCGCGAGATGGCGTCACCTTGTGCAGGGGCAACAAGCGGCGCACCTCGCCGTGTTACATACTCATGCTCTAGCCACTCCTGAAATTCAGCATCTCTCATTTAGATGTACTTCGACCGAAGACCCCGCTCGTCGATACGTAATTACTCGAGTGGCTCTCCCGCGGCGCCATCAGCGCACCCGGGACACCGACGATTATGCGCGTCGCAGCTATTGCTTCCATACTCAAGGCCGCACTTTCCGCAACGCATTCTCCAGATCGTCGCGTACGGGTGTGTAGTGCTCTTCCGTCCCGTTCGTTCGAGCAACTCCTGTCGATTGTCGGTTAGGTCGCCAATCTTCATCGTTACCACTCACGACGCAGTTCTCTTCTGCATAGGAACAACCTCTCACCCCCTCGCGCGTCTCAAACCAATTGCGACAGCATCCTGTCCACCAGATCGCGCGCGGCGCGTGCGTCAGGGGCGCAGTCGTAGAGCAGCGAGAAGACCTCCTGATACGCGCGGCGGCGGTGCGGAGCAAGACGCTCGAGTGGCGCGGCTTTCCGGTCGGTCGCATCAACTCGCCCCAACTGCCCTTCCAACTTCCGGACTCGCTGCTGTAGGTCGGCGCGCTGCCCTTCAGACAGGACGCCGGAGGAAACGAGCTTCGACATCTTCTGAAGCGTTGTGTAGGCGTCGGCGGCCCGCTGCGCTCGCGCCTCTCGCGTGATCGCGCCCTGTTTCAGAATCGCCAGATCCCGCTGGATACGTTCTTCAAAGAGCACGGCATTCCGCATACGCTGCCGATTCTGCGACTCGGTGCGGCAGCGGCCGGTGATCGCCCGCGCGAGCGGAACGAGATGGTTCACGACATTCGCAAAGTGCGTCGACTGCTCATAGTTATCACGTCGTCCGTTCGGCAAGATACGGCGGTCCAGGATGTACACCTCCGCCACGGACCACGCGTTGAATCGCGGCTCCGGAAACAGATCCACCAGGATGTCGTCAGCGCCAACCTGAATGTTATTGCTGCGAAGACGCACCCCGCGCACACCCTCAGCGCGCGGGATCGCGCCCAGGTAATCATGGTGCAGCACCCATCCGCACGCGCCGGCACTGCCGTCGATGCTGGGAATGTCGAAGAACTCCGGCGCGGCGACCGTCATCGCGACACCTTCCTTGATGCCGATCGTGTCCCGATGCGGCCGGGATAGCGGTCCGGAGGCGTTGATATAGATGTCGACGTCGGCACGGACGCCGCGTTCCAGCAGAAACGTGTTCATCGCATTGCCGTAGCTGAACTCGGACGAAAAGGGTACGGGCCCAACCTCAGCGAGGTATTGACGGACGACTGCCTCGTTGAGCATGTCGTCGTTTCCCCGCCGGGTCACTCCGCGGAGTTCGACTTCAAAAAAACGATCGCTCGTCCTTGCCTGCAGTGTCCGATGCGCCGTGATGCTCCGAACTGCGTCTGCCAGCGAGCCAGTAAAATCAGAGCTGCGCAACATCTCGCGCAGCAGACGCCCGTCCCACCGAAGCTCCGAGATGACGCTCTCGCCCTCTGCCTGCGATCGAAAGACCAGTTCCTGACAATGACCGAGCGCTGCGAGACGGCCGACCCCACGGAAGCCTCGACGCTCCCGGTGGCGCTTATCGCTAGCGCCGAACGCCGTCATTCGTCGCACGAATGTGCGTCGCGGGACACCCGTTCCATCGTCGCGGATGTACACCGAGCGCGAGGCTGGATCGATGGTGATGTCGATGCGACCGGCGTCGAGACCCTGCTCCCGCGCGTCATCAATCGCATCGGCGGCGTTTTGCACGTATTCCCGGTACGCGGTAAGGGCGTCGACGTACATCGACGAGCTCACGAGTTCGATGATGTCCACCCCGAGGAGGATATCGTCGGGCCCCGCCTGCCACGCAGGCTCGGCCGTTGTGTACTTCGGGTTCATCACGCGCGCGCCCCCGCCGCTGCGACAAGCGGAACCGGCAACTGCGGCATGGCGTCGTCGGCATCGAGCCCGGCATCTTCGACACGCTCGTCATCAGCCACGGAGGGAGCCGCGCTCTGCGCGCGCCGTTCAGCCCAGATTGCCACCTCCGCGTCCTTGGAGATCGGGACGTAGAACGGAAGGATGCGCTTCACGGCTGATGATGTCGCCTTCTTCGGCAGCAGCCGGAAGTCGCGCGGATCACAGGACGAAAGCAACGCGATGAGTTCCGCACGGTCACTCTCGGAGAGCTTCCGAAAGGCGCGTCGGAAGTCGAGATGGTCATCTTGTCCGCCCCCAGCGTCGTACCACTCGCGGTTGAAGATCTGGTGGTGAGGCCGGAGCAGCAGGTCGTGGAACTCCTCCACGGAAGCGCCGAACGCCCTGTAGAAGAAGTCCGGCTCGCCGCTCACGACGCCGTGCGTTGCCTGCAGGATCAGCTGCATCGAGCGCAGCTGATATCGCGACCAGTTCTTGCCGATGTGCGACCGGTTGGGAAGGTCGGTCGGCTGGTAGCGCATAGGGAACGACCAGATGCGCATGTCCAGCTCCTCATTCAGCTTCACGTTCAGGACCATCCGCTCGTACAAGTCGGCGGGCGTGTCGTGGAAGTTATAGAGCATGTAGTTCGATAGTTCCCTCAGCCCAAACTCGTGCGCGTAACGGATAGCCTGTTCGTAGGGCGCCTTCAAACCTAAGTGATCGAACGCAATCCTCAGCGGCTTGATGCAGATGGTTGAAAGCTCACGGAGGTACATCGGCGACTTGCAGAGGATGCGAGCGTCGACACCCTGGTTGAAATCGACACGCCTCTGCACGGGCACGCGCCCACGCTTCAGCTTCGCGTTGGGTGTGAACCCTAGGTCGCGAATCTCAGCGATCAGCTCGCGAAATCGTGGTGACGCGACCACGTTATTGTCCATGAGCGTCAGGTCTTTCTTGGGGCCGTACAACTCATCGATGCTCCGGACCATCGCCGTCAACGACTCGGTGTCGCGCTGATCGCCTTCGAGCTGGGGAACACCGCAGAACGTGCATTTCCGAATGCAGCCGCGCGAGGCGTACGCGAAGTACGCGTCATGAACCGGGTACTTGTAGGTGATCTGGTCGAGGATGCTGTAGTCCGGAATCAGGTCCTCGATTGCCATGCCGGTCAGGTCATCGGAGTAGAGCTCTTCCGAGAACGAGTCAAGCTGCAGCGAGGCAGCGGGCGCGTCGCCGAGAAGGCCTTTGATGAATCTGACACCGCGCCACTTCGAGACTGACAGGAAGCGCTCGTGCATCAGTGACGCTGCAATGCCACCCACAAAGACGCGATCCCGGTGCCCGTTCGCAACGTAGACCGCGAAGTCAATGCTGCTTTCGATCCGATCGTATTCAAACGAGAAGAGAGTCGTGACATAGATACGGTCCCACGCGGTTGTGAGGACGGATCGGTCTTCGCCCTTGATGAACCGGACGTTGTCCTTCTTACCGCGGGGGCCGTGGTACTGCGCAATCTTCATGAGCCCGAGCGGCGGGTACTTGTTCTTGTATCCGGGCTCGATGAGCAGGATGTTCTTGTTAGCCACGTCGCACCACCTTCATACGGGTCTTTTTGCGTGCCGATCGGAGCAACGCGACCGCCTCTTTCACGCCCACCTCGCCGCCAAGTCCGCGGAAGGCTCCGTCCGTCGACCAGTCGACCGCGGGAAGAAATTCTGACAGCTTCGCCCTGAAGTACCGTTTGTCACACGAAGCGAGGGTCTCAGCCTCCTGGACGAGATCACCTCCGATCACCATCAGCGCATAGACACCGACGCCCTTGTTTACGAGATGGCGGCGCGGCTCACTCCACGCTGATTCGAGTACCTGCGCAACCGCTGACCAGAACGCGAGGACGGTTGTGGCCACGACTTCGATGTCTTTCGTTTTGCTGAGCTTCGTCTGCGTCAGGAAGTGCTTCACCGCTTTCTGCATCGTACGCAGTGATGCCCGGCGCTGCAGGCCCGACGTCGTCGTCCCGCCAAGGTCCAGCTGGCGGTGCCATGGAGACGACGGATCGGCATTCAGGTGCAGCGCGATCAGGAGCTCCGGTCGCTCGGCGGCAAGGTTCGTCGCGAGTGTGGCAGCGTGATAGTCGAGGAGGCTCGTGCTGAGACCCTTCGCCTTGCTGTTGATGACGCTGAAAATCTCCATCTCTTCGCGCTCGGTAAGTCCGAGGAAGCACATGAAGGGTAGTTGCGTGTCTACGTCGTGGAGAGTGCCGAGCCGGTGCTGACAGTCCACTTGCGTCAGGATACGGCCGGCGTCCGCTCGGATTTCTAACTTCGCCCCTGAGGCCGTCGTCGTGAGACGCCACGCGTCATCCGCGCACGGGCGGGCATTCAGCGTTAGCGGGATGGTCGCGCTGCCGTCCTGCTGAATGTACTTCCGGAAGTCAAAGCTGTGTTGCTGGTTCAGCCGACGCTGGTACCCTCGGCCGGTGTCTTCGTTCAGCACGTCCGCGAAGCTGATCGCGTGAAGCACGCGCGCCGGTGCGAAACCGAGGAACACGCGGCGATCAGCAGACTGGCCGATGATCCCGTGGAAGGTGAGGAGTTTCTGTCGCACGTGCAGGCACCCGCTCCCATAACTGCAGCGGTTGACTGCAAGTCTCGCACACCAAGACTGCACCTTCAAGAGTTCATTTTTCTTCCAGTCCCTGAATCGTGGACGCACCGCGGCCTTCACGCTCGGTTCGCCCCTCTCATCGACGAGCATGCTGAGCCTGCAACCATGTCGGGCAGCGCTTCCGTGGGCAACGCCTGCCTAGCGCTTGCAACTTCGGCGTAGCTGAAGGGAGTCGCACGTCGTTCCGGACTTCGTCTTGGCCACCGCCGCGCCGGCCCACGCACGCCTCGATTTTTCGCCTCGAACTATTTACTATAGCCGCGCCCGCGACCAATCCAGCACATGATCCAAAACAAAGCTACCCCCATCGTCGCCGAACGCGTACTGGCTCTCGACCGAACAGGCGTGTCGCCGGCCAACATTGCGATGCAGGTCGGCCTCAGTCGAATGGAGGTCCTCGCTATCCTCGGGCACGCACGCTTGAACGCGGCGGAGCCCGTAGCCTTCGACGAGCCTGCGACCCTGCCGGAGCTTCCTGTTCCGTATACCCCCTCCGAGGTCTTTGTTCCCCCGGCTCCTCTGCAGCCGGGAAGCGAAGTGGTCGACGGAGCCATCTACATCGGAGATGACTCCTACGATGAAGCCGCGTACTGGCACCCTTCCTCGCCCGATCTCGTGCCGAACCCGCATCTCATGATCATGGGCGAGAGTGGATCCGGAAAGACGTACGCCACTCAAGGCATCGTCGCCGAACTCGCGTTGGCTGGCATCCCCACTATTATTTTCGACTACGGCCAGAGCTTCGAACTTGAAACCCTCGACGCTCAGTTCCGGGGATACTGCGAGCCTAAAGAACATCTGGTCGGCGAAGAGGGGCTTGCGCTCAACCCTCTGCAGATCTTCGAACGCGATACTCACGGTCCAGCTTCTGTCGCGACTCGCCTGTCCGACGTCTTCGATGCCGCATATAAACTAGGGGACATCCAGCGTAAGGTCGTGATCGACGCCGTGGTGCGCGTGTTTGAAGACGTAGGCATCACCCGCACGGACCCCACGACCTGGTCGCAGACGCCTCCGACAATCGAACAACTTCAGCTCGTAATCGATTCTATGGCCGCCGATCGCCACTATGCGAGTAGCAAGAACGCGCTGAGTCTTTCAGCTCGCCTGACTACCTTTTTTATGCTCGCACAGTTCCGCGCCACGGGAAGCTGGTCGTGGTCAGACCTACTTCAAAGTGATCAGAAAGTGCAGATACTGCAATTCAGGGGGCTAGAAGGGAAGACCCAGCGCGTGCTCGTCGAAATGTTGCTCTGGCACCTATTCTTCCATCTTAAAAACCAGGGCCAGAACGCGCTCCGCGTCTTTTGTGTTCTCGATGAAGCACATCATCTTTCGTTTCGCGAGAGTGGGCCCGTGAACGCGCTGTTGCGCGAAGCGCGGAAGTTCGGCGTCGGACTCATCTTCGCTTCTCAACAGCCGGAAGACTTTAGCCCTGTAGCTTATTCGAACAGCGCATCAAAATTGATCTTTCAGACCGCCGATCCAGCGCTACGCATTTCCCGTTTTCTCGCGCCAAAGCTATCAAACTTCGACTCGCCTGAGGAAGTACGCGACGCTATCGCCGCTCTTCAACGCGGCAAGGCTCTTTTCATCAGCCGCAACAGAGGACATGTCGTGAATGTCGCGTCATTCCCGAAACGCACGACACTTTGGGGACCGAGGACATGACCGACACATCCGAGATGGCGCAGGCACCATTTTCCGAAGAGTTGGTGTATGCGCCAGCGATCGTAATCCTCGCGGATGATCTGTACCCCAGAAAGCTGGAGATCATTCGCGAATACATCCAGAATGCAAGCGACGCTCTCGACAGCTATGGGCGCGTAGCGGACATACTCGACGATACGTCACATCCCGTGATTAAGGTCTCCGTCCAAGGACAGAGCTTACTCATCTGGGATAACGGCGTCGGAATGGACGCCACGGAGATCACGAAGCTGAAGCGGATTGCTTATTCCGAAAAGAAACGAGGACGGGACGCCGGCCACAAGGGAATTGGGCGTCTGGCTGGTATCGCCGTCGCGAGTAAGCTGATAATCTCCTCTACGTCGGTCGGCGATCCTCTTTTGCACCGTTTTGAGTTCGACGCACGTGCATTACACAACGACATCGACGAAGGTCGAGCACGTGGACATCAAGAGGCTGCGTCCGTAGTTCTGAACCGCCATATCACTATCTCGTCAGTAGAAATTGACCCGCACGAGCACTACACGATGGTGGAGTTGCACGAGATAAACGATCCCAACTCACCCCTATTGGACCCAATCGCTATTCGTGAGTACATCGGCGACATCGGTCCGGTGGGGTTCTCGCCCGAGTTCCGTTATGCAGCCGAGTTAACAGAAGCACTCAGACGCGAAGTGCCAGACTTCTCGCCGAAGACCGTATGGCTCTCGACGTCCCCGGGAGTGCGCGAACAAGTCTACAAGCCATACGTGAACGAGATGCATTTGGCGAAACCGGAGATGCTTTCCATCCGCAACGATACTGGGGAAATGCTCGCGTTCTGCTGGTATGCCGCAAAGGGCCAAGAATTCCTCGGTAGGTTGCGGCCAGCGGGCAAGATCTTTTCCGTCCCGGGGAAAACGAAAGACGAGAAGCGTCGCTACGCTGGATTGGTCTACAAGTTGTTCGGCCTGTCAGTTGGAGACCGCGGACTGGTTCTCAGGACTATATGGCCCGCGATGGAGTTCACCCGGGCGTTGTGGTTTACGGGAGAGATTCACATCGTTGACAAAGACGTAAGCCCTACGACCGACCGGTCGAACTTTGTCGAGAGCGAAGCAACTAAACGCCTCTATAGCGCCGCTCAGAAATTGCTGGCGAAGCCACTAAACCGCCGCGCCGAAGCGATCAGCGAGGACCGCCTGACTTTCGCGTCAGCAGAAAAGGCTACTAACAAGATCGCAAAACTTGAACAACGACTGGCGGAAGGGAAACTCGCGGCAGCACAGGTAAAGGCAACCAAAGCAGAAATCGATGAGCTTATCAACGATAACCTGCAGAGAACATCGTGCAAGGACGCCGATATTGCCCAGTACGTCCGCGAGACGGTAGCACGCGGTCGTGCACTAAGAAAACGCATCGATGAAATGAAGGCACGCGGAGGCGAAGAGCGGGATCGCCTCAGAGACGTCGCAGGAACGCTGACAACACAGGGACGTAAGGTATATACGATCGTAATGGAAGTGCTCGAACAGCACTATGCCGACGTCGATGATCTCGATACTTTTCACGAGCTCTCCGATAAGATCCACGACGCGCTCAGGAAGAAGCTGCTTTGAACGACAGGAAACCCGGGGGGTTCCGGAGCAACCCGAACAAGAACTACATTCGCTCTCGTATCGACAAGCCGTTGATTCGGAAGTGGTCCGAGAACGCTGGCCGGCACCTCGAGTATTTGGGCCTTCCGGGCTGGGAGATGCTGGACATCGTCGAGTGGCAATCGTTTCTGGCGAACTTCTCGACGATCGAGCGCGAGGAGCGAGAGCAGCATCGTCTATATCTCACAGCGAACGTACGCGATGTCGAACACCGCCTGCATGCTCTTTATGGCGACTTCGACGACATCCTAATAACGGGGCGTGACAAGTATGGTCGGATGCCGCGCTGGCCGTACGATGTTGTTAACCTCGACTTCTACGGTGGGCTACTCTACAGTGACTTGAGGCGTCCGATGGCGCTTCGGAAGCTTATAGAGAACCAAGCAGCGCACGAACGCAGTTTCCTACTAATCGTGACGCACGACCTCCGAGACTCCGACAGAGGCCGCGAGAAACAATCTTTCCTTACTGACATGCACAAGTTTCTGGCGCGAGGTATTTCCATGCGAGCATCGACCATCGCGCTTGACTGGTATGAGCGTGCGGACACACCGGATGCGGCGCGGCAATCCGTCTACACAAACGTTTTCCTGCACGACGTCGGCGAAAATCATCAGTTCCACGTCACCTGTCGAACGCCGCTCGTGTATGTCGGTACGGGCGGCACGAAGATGATTCACTACACTACTGACTTCGCCTTCAGAAGAGCCGCCCACAGGATTGTAAGTGACCAGTCAATCGTAGACATTCTGAATCTTGGTGTACATGAAGTTGCCGATGAACGGGTACTCGTGGCCTTCGAAACTCCATATTTCGGTATCGCCTAAATTCTGGTCGGCTTCCTAGTCTGCGCGTCAGCGAAACTCTACCGCGATTCAACGTTGTTCTATGCTCCCGCACCGAAGCCGGCGGGCTGCACCGCGCCGCTCTCCTCGTCGCGGCACACCCGTTCCGTCGTCACAGATGTGCACGGACACGCGACGCTGGATCGATGGTTATGTCGATGCGCCCGGCCTTGAGACCATGCTCTCGCGCGTCATCGGTCCCATCAGCGGCGTTCTGCACGTCCTCCGAGGACTTCCGCGGTGTCAACGGCCTACAAGCTTAGAATCGATGCCAGTTCTGACTGCGCAGTTAAGTTAGGGGGCCGCTGACGAACGAGGATGCGTTGTATGTGCGCGCGGTCGCCTGACACTCCGCACCCTCGTAGGCTGCCACACGAGACGTCAACGTCGCAGGCGAAATGTGTAGCCAATCTGAGCATCTGCTGCGTCGCTTCGAGCTGCAATGCCGCGGGACCAGTAATGCTCTCAAGCTTGGAGCTCTTGAACGTACGATGGAAATGCGTCGCGGCTTCCCATGCATAGTGCATGTCATAGTTTACGTTGTTACGCTCGCCGATCTGCCAAGAGACGTCGCCGTTTACCGGGTCGAGCGCGGACGCCAGCGTAGGCGGCGCCCATGCCACAATGCCTGGTGTCGCATCATAGAAGAAGTCCCAGAAGGCGCGGTGCGAGCCAGCTGCGCGATTGGGCGAACGTTGTCGCCGATGGATGCGAAGTCGCTGCGATCCAGGAGTACGCTGCTCCACATCCACGATCGTCGTACTGCCACGAACTTGACCTACCCAGCCGCCGAACATCCCTAAGATGGCATTAGCAGCAAAGAACGAACTGTAGTAAAGCGTAACTTGAGCCCAGGGTGCGGCGACGGGAACGAGCATCTCTATCGCGCGTCGGTAGTTCGATATCGAATATGCAATCCAGCGCTCCACTGAGCTGAGCAGGTTGGCTTGATGCACCACGAATGATGTTGTGCCTTCTGTTAATGTAGTAATTCCCGAAAGCGACGCGTGAAATCCCGCAAGAGATTGTGCTTGTCCTGGGCCACCCACTCCCGCAGGTTTACAGAAGTGCTGTGCCTGCGGCAGGTCAAAAAGTCTCATGCCGCGCCGGTCTTGAAAACCTGTTTCCGCATCTGGATGTATAAATCCTGTACGCCGGCCGTCCCCTGCATTCGCCTTACCGCAGCCTCCGAGAGGGTAGACGCGTCAATCCGTGCTAAGCGCCGTCGAATTTTTTCCGTTGAAAGCTCACCAATGGTAGTCTCAGACAGGACGTCGGAGAGGACCCGAATGAGCGCTCGGAGTACGCGCGCTTTGAAAAAGGGTGACTGCGGATCTCCCCACCCGTCGGGATCGAGTGAGCGGATAGCCACGAAGAATCGCACAAACAAGTCGAGATACTGATCATAGGTGCCACCCATCTTCCGAAGATGTTTGTTCACCAGCGTACGGATCTCCGGTGCCAACGATCCCTGCTTTATTGTGACTTCCTTTCTCTCACCAGTCAGATCGATACCGACGGCATAAAACGGACTCTCGGGACGCGTAGCAAGATCGAAGATCAAGTCCGACGTGATCGCAGTCGCTTGGTCGTCGCTTCGGACGAGCCGGACAAGGTCCCAACGCAGCGATGAGGGTACGCGCCGCTGATTATCGTTGATCTCTAAAAAGAGCGAGGCCATCTGTTCTTCGGTACGGGCCATATGAATGATGCAAGGATAAGTACCTTCGACTTCAGAATACTTTTGAGCCCACAGCCTGTGCTGACCGTCTACAACGAGAAACTTAGTATTCGGCGGAAGCGATAATTCCTGATCAGCAAACGAGAAGCTCTTCGCGGTTGTAGCGAGCGTGAGCGCGTTCGGAAACGTCCGGTTAACGTCCAGAACCGTGCGTGCGATCTCTCGCGCTCGCTGTTCTTTCACAATGCGCTGAAAGCCCTTCTGTGGGTCATCCAATCTCCATGACGGAGTCGAGTGCTGAAGAAGCCACATCCCCGGCAGCGCTGTTACGTAAACTGGCGGCTTTTCGTGCAGCAGGATTCCCGGAACGGAGATCGAGGTACCCTTTCGCCGAGACGTCGTCATAATTGCTTCCCAGAATAGCGTAGACGGCGCATCGCCGCCGGGGTGAAATCTTGAAACAGAGACGCCGGCGGCAGCTCGAAGGCGCGACAGATCAGCAGCAGGCTCCACACCCCCGTGTTCCGAGCCCCCAGCTCGATGTCCGCGACGTGGTTCCGGGAGACGCCCATGGCTTCGGCGAGGGCTTCCTGCGTCATTCCCTTCTCGCGCCGGAGGTCGGCGATTCGCCGGCCGAGCGTCTTGAGGGCTTCCTCGCGCGTCATCTCGTCGTTGATTGCACAGCATCATTGGCGTAGACTCCATCCATGATACTTGGCAGACACGCAAAGGAGTCGCGATGATGAATGCCGCGATGATTCGGGACCTCTTCCTCAGCCCCCGCCCCACCTACCCCATCTCCGAAGCGGCCTCGCTCCTCGGCATGAGTTGGCGGGACGTGCGGGCTTGGATGGAGGTGGGGGAGCTGGAGGGAGTGGATACGGACGAAGGGTTGGTGGTGCCGTGGGGGGAGCTGGTGTCGTTCGGGATGGAGTTCTGGTCGCAGGAAGCCGTCGAGGAGGCGCTGGGGGCGGAGGTGGCGGAGGCTCTGCCGGAGTTGTTGCGGTTGACGGACCTGGAGGTGCGGATTCCGCGGATGGAGGTGGTGGCGCTGGAGCGGGTGGCGGCGCGGGAGCGGCAGTCGGTGAGTCAGGTGCTCGCGCGGGAGTTGCGGGATTTCGTCTCCGTGCATTCGGAGTGGCTGTCAGGCGAGGTGCCGGGGTTTGCGCAGGCGCTGGCTTGGCCGGAGGCGTGACTTCGGAATTGAAAATTGAAAATTGAAAATTGAAAAATCGGAACGGCTTCGGCGGCAGCGACGCTAGTCACCGAACTTGCGGCCCAGGACCGGGTTGAAGGTGACCGGCGACGGGTTGAGTCTGGCCTGGAAGACAGTTCAAGGTGGCGGTGGTCGGGTTGAAGGTGACGGACGACGGGTTGAGTCTCGCCTGGAGGACAGTTCAAGGTGACGGCGATGGGGTTGAAGGTGACCGCCGTCGAGTTGAGTCTCGCCTGGAGGACAGTTCAAGGTGACGGCGATGGGGTTGAAGATGACCGCCGTCGGGTTGAGTCTCGCCTGGAGGACAGTTCTAGGCGGCGGCGATGGGGTTGAAGGCGGTGATGGTCGTTCACATGTCCGTCGGGGAACAGGTGGATCGGAGCGGGAGTCGCACTCGGGCGCGGTGTCGTCGCGCATGTGCGGCTCCGGCGGACAGGGAAAGCGGTGACTGCGGTCACCGCACTCCAAATTAGCTGCTGCCAGGCGTTACGTGCGGCAGTCGGCGGGCGCGCAACGGGGCGCCGTAGATGGCGCCGGAGCCGGGATCGGCGGCGAAAGGCGGTCACCTGTTGCTTTCGGAACGAGACGCGGCGCCGTCGGTGCCGGGATCGGCGGCGAAAGGCGTCCGCCCGTTGCTCTGACGAAACGCAGGATGCGCATGACGGTGTCCGGCATGCGGAAGTCGTCTGAGGGGGCAGCGTGCAGCGGCGCGGAACCGGCCAACAGGACGGCAAGAATGAGGATGCTCAGGCGAGTGCGCATGGTGTGTCCTTCCCTCAGCTACAGAATGGCACCGACACCTAAAAGTCTCACCCCTGCGCCAAAAAAAAGCCGGACGGCCTGCTACTGACCGTCCGGAGGGAGGAAGCGGAGCGTCGGCTCGTCGCGCAGACGGCTGAGATACGTGCGGACGTGGCGCGCCGTCTCCGGCCGCGCCTCGGGTAGGACATCGTGCAGGTACTGCAGGCCGTCGAGTGCGCCCTCGTTCAGGCCGGAGGTGCGGAACTCTTCGATCACGGCGAGGAGCAGACGCCGGGCGGCGTTGTGTTGCTGCACCGCCAGATAGGCGTGGACGAGATCGACGCCGGCGATCCCTGCCTCTTCCGGCAGAGAGAGCATCCGCAACTGCTGTCGCGCGTCTCTCAGAACCGGGATGGCTGCTGTGTAGCGCGCGACGGAGAGCAGTGTGAAGCCGATGCCCCACGCGGCTCGTGTGACTTCGGTGTGAGCGCCGAGATCGGTGAAGATCGCGCGCGCCTGCCGGAAGGCATCCAGCGCGTCGTTCGGACGACCATCATCCGCGTCCAGCACGCCGAGGTTCGAGAGCGCGCTGGCGGTGATCCGGGCTTCGCCGATTTTCCGCGCGCCGGCGAGCGCTCGACGATAGGCGGCGCGGGCGCGGCCGGCGTCGCTCTGGCGCTGGTGAATCATCCGCGCAGCAGCTCGCATTGCGCGATGCGGTGCTCGTCCCCGTGGTCGCCGAAGATCTCCGCGGCGTCGCGGAGCAACGCGAGCGCCTCGGGGAAGCGGTTGATCTCGCTGAGTGTGGTGGCGCGGGCGAATTCGAGGATGGCGCGGTCGTGCGCGAGCCCGGGCTCGTCCTTGAGGGCGAGGTCGGCGCGGTACAGCGCGGCGAGTGCTTCGTCGTAGTTGCTGCGGTATTTGTGGGCGTTCGCCACTTCTTTCCACGCACCGGCGACGGCCATCACGCGCATGACCGACGGGTAGTCGTCGTCGAGGTTCGCGGCGACGATTGTGGCCAGTTCGGCGAGGGCCGCGCCGGCGCCGGAAGGTGGCCACGCCGGCGGAGCCGCCGGAGGAGGTGAAGGAGACGAATGATCGGAGGGCCGGAGGAGAGTGTGTGATCTGGCGACCAACACCTCCCCGGTCCCCCTTGTTGCATCCGGCCGCGGCGGGTTTGAGTCCCGCCGCGGCCATTTTGCATTGTAGGACGTCGCGCGCCGCGTCATCTCTGAAAACAATGAGAGCGCGCTCTACTCCGCCGGGATGTTTACAGCCGCGACGCTGACCGGATATCTGCGCAGGCCGCGGTACTCCGGGCGGGTGAACGGATCGGAGAACGGACCCGGCGCCGCCGGCAGGTCCGGGATGAACGCTACCGTGATCGGACCCGTCTCGAAGATGTCGCTGATCGGAAAAGCGCGATCGCGCCGCACGAGCACGTCGACGCCGCGGTGGTCGCCGTGAAATGCCAGAAGATCGAGCGGGACATATCGCCCGCCGACCCACAGCCCGACATAACCGTGGCTGGTCCGCATTCCCTGCACCGTCACGGTGAACGAGCGAACCGGCCCTGCAGGCAGCGTCAACACCAGTTCCTCAGGATGGAGAGCGTCCGTGGGGATCGGCAATACGGCGAGGGGGCGGCTGCTGGAGGCATACACGACGTGCTCTCGCCCGGTATGGACCCGTTGAAAGGAGAACGTACCTTCGGCTCCGATCGGAGCCTCCTCGATAACCTGCCCGGTCTCGTCGACAAACGCGACGATCGCCACACCGTCATGTCCGATGACGCGCCCGCGGCGGACCGCACCCGCAAGTGAGACCGTCGCCTTCCCCTTCCTGACGTCGGATGGCGACAGCCGCGGGCCGCACGCCGGGGCATAAGCATCGTGCGCCGCACACACCACCAACGCTCTGCCGGCAGGCACGTTGGCAAAAACTGCGCGCCCCGCCTCGTTCGTGATCTCAGCAGCCGAGGTGTAATGGATGGTTTGCTCGGCAGGATCCGTCGAGGCGCTGGGCGAGAAGGTCACGCTGGCACCTTTGACCGGCGCACCGGATGACGCGTCGAGGACGGTCACGGCGAGCTCCTCTTCCATGATGCTGATGTCGTAAGCCGAATTCTCGGCAATGCGACCGTCCGGAATCCAGGTCGACGTCCGTCCATCGGCACACAGCACGACTCGAATCAGATTGCCCAGCGGATCGGCCGCCAGAGCGGCGTCATACCTGCCGGTCGAATCGCTCCGGGCGTCTCCGCTTGCAAAGCGGAGCAGGGCCTGCACGGGCTTGCCGTTGACGGTCACAGCGCCGAAAAAGCGGAAAGCCGTAAGAGGGACAGTCACCTCTTCGATCTCGCCGGCGTCGAGGCTCACCTGCACCTCGACCGCCTTTGCCGCGGGTGGCTGCACCTCGACCGTGTACGTCCCTGCCGGGACGCCGTCGAAGTCGATCGCGCCGCTGCTGAACGACGTCGAGCGTCTCGCCACGGGCGTGCACGACGGCGTTCCCACGCCCGATCCGGCGCACGATAGCAAGGTCGCACGGATCTCGCTCTCCTCTGCGTGGCCGGCCTCTCTGCACCGCTCCGGTGGTGTCTGGTCGGCACTGACGTTCCAGTTGACCGACAGTGCCGCTCCCGGAACGAGCACGATCGGCGGCCTCAGCACGGTCACGCCGCGGCCGACGTCCACTTCGACGTCGCTGTGGACCCACGTCCTCCCTCGTACGGCAAGGTGTGCCGGTCCCACCGCCGACGGTTTGAAAAACATGAGCGTATGCGTCGCTCCTGCGCCATGCAGCGGAAACAACGGCTCCACCTTCCCGTCGGCAGTCACCAGCGCAACCTCGGCCGGCACGAGACGCTCGGGAATCGTTCCCTCGGCTGCGTGCACCTTGACCCACCCGACGAAGTCAGCCCGGTTCGCCGATTCGAAGGAAGGGATTTTGGTACGCGCTCCCGCCCGGAGCGTCAGAGGATCGCCGACCGCGACGGGAACGCCCTTCGCGATCATCAGCGGCAGGAACGGCCGGCCAGCGGGAACCAGGATGTCCGTCTCCCCCTCGATCAGCGGAAGGTACGTCCCGGTCTCGGTCTCGGTCGGCGCGAGCCAGACGCCTATCCGCTGTCCGCGATCGAGACGCAACAGGAGGTCCGAGACGTCGGCACGGGCTGCCGGCCGGAGCGGGATCTCGAGCCGTCCATACCCCTCCTCTGGAGCCGGCTCTCCCTGGTACACGAAGAAATCGTCGAAGCCGCTCACGTACCCGTCGGCGTGGCGTGCGAAGACGTGAAACAGGCCCGGCGGCAGATCGACCACCGCGTCTGCAGGAAGACATGCCGCGCGATCGTAGGAGAAGTAGAGAGAGAAAGCGTCCGACGCAGACGCACCGCGATAGAAGCACACCTCACTCCCCGGCTTCCTCACTCCGTCGAACGTCACCACATACTCGCGGCGATAGGCGAACGCCGGTGCCGCGAGCAGCAGGGCGATCACGCTGGCGAGCACCAGACGGATATGAATCCGGAATCGGGGCATCGGTGTCAGGCGCCGCAGTCCTTCGTACAATCGGCGCAAGTACCGTTCGTCAGCTTGCATTGTTTGAACGGATCGCTGGTGAGCTTGCACTGATATGGGTTCACGCTCGTGCACTCGCGTTTGCAGTTGCACTGGTTCACGGTGTAGGCACCCGACCCCGGATCCCATTCACCCGGGTCATCGACCAGGTTCGAGCCATACTGTCCGGGCCGGGTCTGGTCCATTGCGATGCTCGGGAACGGCGCGGCCGCGCTCGGAGCGTCGCTCGTCTGATCTGCACGCCCCTTCGGGGATTTCTCTTCCGCAGCTGCAAGACCCGACACGAGAAGAACCACTAAAAAGTAGCCGAGAGAACGTCTCACACTGTCTCCTTCCGGTTTCGATGAGTCCGACGACTTTAACCAGCGTTCCACCCATACGTCAAGACGGCCCACATCTACCGAGGGAACGGCTCTCGCAGCGTGGCCGGAGGGTTGACTAACTGGCGCGTTCGGTGCCGAGGAAGTCCAGCATGCGTCGGGCGATGGCGTGGCCGCGTTGCTTCGCGTAGTCGGCGCGGAGGCCGGCGAAGGATTCGTCGACGCTGGAGGCGAACAGCGGAAAGCCCAATGGCGTCAACTTAGGGTCGATCGCACGACCCCTCACCCCGCTGGGCGCCTGGTCTTCTAACATCCGTACTTCTAGCCGGGGATCATTCCAACTGCCGCGCGCAGGCGCCCATCTCCCTCTCCCCTGAAAGGGGCGAGGGGCTACAAAGCAGCGCGTCGCCAGCGGTCAGGGTTGTAGCCCCTCGCCCCGCGTCCAGCGGGGAGAGGGATGCTCGGCACCTGCGCGTGCCGACTGGCACCGCCGGGGCGAGCCTCGCGAACTTGGCGTTAGAAGACCAAGTGCCGGGCCGGGTGAGGGGCTGTGCCTCACGCGACGCAGGTGCTTTCGTCCGAAGTTGAGCCATTGGGGCTGAAGCCCGGGCCTACAGGTCTTATGCTGCCTTCGGCAGCAGGGAGCCGCCCCGCCCCCCGCACAGATCCCTCGCTCGACGCTCGGGATGACCCGGGGCTACGCCCGGGTCACTGCACCTGGACCGCCCTGCTCAGTTCCGAGGTGTCGAACGCAAAGTCTTCGAAGTTGGCGAGGTGTCTCCGGGTGTTGGTGGCGGTGATGGATTTGCCGCGCAGGTCGCCGTCGAGCTCTACCTCGAAATCGGTGTGGCCTTCGAAGAGGACGAGGTCGGCGAGCCATTGGGCGGCTTCGGGCTGGCCGGCGGCGCTGAGGGAGGGGCTGGCGTAGAAGTCGAGGATGAAGTGCGGGAGCGTCGGGGCGTTGTCGCTGTCGAGGCGGCCGCGGACGCGGGTCTTGTTGGTGGTGGGGTCGTAGTGGGCGGAGAGCAGGACCGGCTTGTTGGGGATGCCGGGGCCGTAGGCGGGGTCGTTCGGCAGGTTCGGGGTGTCGCCGTCGAGGTTGGCGTCGATGCCGAGGTAGCGGTTGTCGAAGATGGCGTTCCTGCGGATGCTCACGTCGCCGATCGGCACCCGGGCGATGCCCCACTCGCCGTTGCCGCTGATGACGTTGTTCTCGACCGTTCCGGCGCGCTCGGCCTGTCCTGGTTGCCCGAGGTGCAGGAGGATTCCGCTGGCGCCATTGCTGGTGATGCGGTTGCGGAGGATCTCGACGTACGAGCTGCGGTCGGTGAAGATGCCGGCGCGCTGGTTGGCGTCGATCACGTTGTCGGCGATGGTGGTGGCTCCCGCGCCGACGAGCATGAGGCCGCGGTAGTTGGCGCTGAGGTGATTCCCGGTGATGAGGGTGTTCGGGAAGAGGAAGACGCCGCAATCCTGGAAGACGTACGGGCCGCGGTGGACCTGGATGCCGGACGCGGGGAAGTTCACGATGGCCAGGTCGTGGACGTACATCTCGCACGACGGCCCGCCGAGGAGCAGGCCGCGGGCGGGGTCGGGTGCGAGCGAGCCGTCGATGACCACTTCCGGGCCGTCGGGATTGGTGTCGCCGCCGAACGCGGTCTGCGTCCTGCCGTCGATGCGCACCCTCCCCTGCACCTCGGGGAGCTCGCTGCGCACGCGGATGATGGCCTGGCCGCCAGCCCCGACTTCGGGGATGCGGAAGTCGATGGTGCAGAGCGCGTTCGCGCAGAGCTGCCGCGCGTCGAGGAGCGCCTGCCGCAGCGAGCCCGCTCCTTCGTCATTGGTGTTGACCACCAGGAGGTGGCGGATCAGGGCGGAGGTGAAGGTGGCGGTGTTGTCGGCGGGAGCGAATTCCGGTCCGCTGGAGGTGACGTTCGCGGTGAACGCGACCTCGCTGCCGTCGAGACGGTCCGGGACGAGGACTTCAGGATGGACGGAGAAGAAGCCGGTACCGTCGATCGACGCCCGCGTACAGACGATGGTGTCGGGGGAGGTGATGCAGGTGACGGTGGGATCGGAGACCACGACCTCGCCGGTGAACGTGCCTCCCTGCGGCGGCGTCAGCGTCAAGACGACGTCATTCGCCGGCGCGCCGCGGTTCTCGACGCGAGCGGAGAACGTGGCCACGCTGCGGGGCTCCAGGCGTACGGGGGCGGAGAGCGAGACGGACAGCGAGGGCTGCGCGACCACTTCGATGGTCCAGGAGGCCTGGTCGTTCTGCGGGTTCGCGTCGCGCGGGGAGAGGATGCGCGCGGTGGCGGTGACCGTGCCGGCGGTGCTCAGGGTCGAGACGATGGTGAGGGAGCCGTATTCGGCCGGAACTTCGCAGCGCAGGAGGTTCGTGCCGGAACAGGTGCCGTCGTAGCTGAGGTCCTCGCCGGGGATGTCCAGCTCCAGGGTGAGCGGCCAGGCGTGCTCGGGGCGAATGAGCTCGACGCGAAAGACGACGCGGGTGTTCAGCGAGGCGCGCGTGACGCCTCCGCTGATCGTCAAGCCGTGATCGCCCACTTCCTGCCCGAGAAGCGGCACGGCGGCGAGCAGCAGCAGGAGCGCGGCAACGGTCCGTTTGTTCATGACCGGATGATACGGGCCGGGTGCGGGCGGCGTCGGGAGGTTGGGACGAAGGGTGCGGGATTGAGGATGAAGGATGGCGGATGGAGGATTGAGGATGGAAGATCCACTACCATTCGCACCCATGACTCTCCCCTTCTCCTCCCCACTCGCGCCGATGCTGTCCAGTGCCGCGGATGCGCTCCCCGAGGGCGATGGCTGGTTGTTCGAGCCGAAGTGGGACGGGTTCCGGACGCTCGTCTTTCGCGATGGCGATGAGCTCGTGCTGCAGAGCCGCGATGAGAAGCCATTGAACCGCTACTTTCCCGAGCTCGTCGCGCCGCTCACCAAAGCGTTGCCGGAGCGGTGCGTGCTGGATGGGGAGATCGTGATCGTCGGCGAGCATGGGCTCGACTTCGAGGCGCTGCTGCTGCGCATCCATCCGGCGGCGAAGCGCGTGAAGCTGCTCGCGGAGCAGACGCCGGCGTCGTTCGTCGCCTGGGACCTGCTGGCGATCGGCGACGAGGATCTGCGCGCGGTGCCGCTGGAGCAGCGACGCGAGCGGCTGGAGGCGGTGCTGAGCGGCGCGGATGCGGTGCGCCTTTCCCCCGCGACGCAGGATCGCGCGCTGGCGGAGGATTGGTTCCGCCGCTTCGAGGGGGCGGGGCTGGACGGCGTGATGGCCAAGCGGCTCGATTCGCCGTACAGCGCCGGCGAGCGGACCATGATCAAGGTCAAGCACTCGCGTACCGCGGACTGCGTGGTGGCGGGCTTCCGGTGGCACAAGAACGGTCCCGGCACGATGGTCGGCTCGCTGCTCCTCGGCCTCTACGACGAGGAGGGGACGCTGCATCACGTCGGCGTGACCTCGGCGTTCACGAACGTGAAGCGGAAGCAGCTCGTGGAGGAGCTGGAGCCGTTGCGCGAAAACGCGCTGAAGGACCATCCCTGGCGCGACTGGGCCGAGGCGCAGAGCGAGGCGAATGCGAAAGGGCAGCGGCTGCCCGGGGCGGCGAGCCGCTGGAACAGCGGCAAGGACCTGAGCTGGGAGGCGCTGCGGCCGGAGCGGGTGTGCGAGGTGGCGTACGACCACATGCAGGGGACCCGCTTCCGTCACGCCGCGCGCTTCGTCCGCTGGCGTTTCGACAAGCCGCCCAGCCAGTGCGGGTACGACCAGCTCGAGGTCACGCCCGCTTACGAGCTCGAACGCGTCTTCGGCGCCGAGCGCCCGCGCCACGGGTCGTAATCGGGATCGGGCGCTTCCTCGGCGGGACGCTCGCTCTCCGGCACGTTGCGGAGGTTGACGCGGATGCGCGTCCAGGTCGACGAGCTGCCGCGCATCGCATCGACCAGCACGTCGTCCATCTGCAGCTTTTCCGCGGCTTCGGGGTGGCGTGCTTTCCAGCGTTCCAGCCCCGCCAGCGCGTCCTCTTTGTGCTCCGCCTTAGCGATGGTGATGAGCGGGTTCTCCTTCGCGCGCGCAGCGGTCTTCGTGGCAGGGCTCTTCTTTGGACGCGCCGCGCTCTTCGCGCGTGAGGGCGCGACGCGCGGCGGCTCCCCTTCCTGCTTCTTGTAGTTCGGCGGCCACGGTGCATCGCCCAGCCCCGCCGCCTCGTGCGCGGCGGAGAGCGCGAGCAGCTTGTCGAGCGAGCCCGCCGCTTCGTCGATCCCCGCGGACGCATCGCCGCGCTCCGCGAAGCGCGCCGGCGCGGTGACGAGCGTGAACGCGGCCGGGTCGCAATCCGCGACCTCGTCCCACGTCAGCGGCATCGAGACGCGCGCATCGGGCGTCGGCCGGACCGAGTACGCCGAGGCGACGGTGCGGTCTTTCGCATTCTGGTTGTAGTCGAGGAAGACGCCGTGACGCTCCTCCTTCCACCACTTGCTCGTCGCGATCTCCGGCACGCGATGCTCCACCTCGCGCGCGATCGCCAGCGCCGCGCGGCGCACCTGGTCGAAGCTCCACCGCCGCTCGATGCGCACGTTCACGTGAATGCCGCGCGACCCGGAAGTCTTCGGCCACCCGCGGAGGTCATGGTCCTCCAGCACCTCGCGTACCACCAGCGCCACGCGCCGCACGTCCTCGAAGCTCACGCCGGGCCCGGGATCGAGATCGACACGCAACTCGTCCGGATGCTCGAGATCATCCGCGCGCACGGGATGCGGATTGAGATCGATGCACCCGAGGTTCACGATCCAGAGCAGCTGCGCGGCGTTGTTGATCACAATCTCGCGCGCCGTGCGGCCGGAGGGGAAGAACAGCTCCACGGTCTCGACCCAGTCGGGATGGTTGTCCGGCGCGCGCTTCTGGAAGAACGGCTCTTTATCGGCCCCGTTCACGTAGCGCTTGAGCACTATCGGCCGGTTCGCGATGCCTCTTAATGCACCCTCGGCCACGGCAGCGTAGTAGTTGACCAGATCGAGCTTCGTGTACCCGGCTTTGGGGAAGAAGACCTTGCCGGGATTCGTGATCACGACCTCGTGGCCAGCGACTTCGAGAACGACCTGCTCGGACTTTGCCATTCACGAAGAGTTTATCTGGAGTGCGGCGAGCGTGGTTGCCGGATGGACGGCATGAGCCGATACTGGCGACGGGTCTCCCTTAACCGAGGCGGATTGTGATGACGATCGACAACAAGCCTGCCGTCTTCAAAGGGGTGATGGTCTCCAGCACGTTCACCGACCTGCGCGAGCATCGCGACGCTTTGATCCTGGCGATCGACGGGCAGGAGCTCAAGCCGGTCGGCATGGATCGCGACTCGGCAGCGCCGGTCGACGTCCTCGCCTCTTCGCTGCTCAAGGTGAGGAAGGCTGCCGCGTACATCGGCGTAATCAGCCACAAATACGGCCAGATTCCGGAGGACGCACAGCGTAATCCGAGCTCGCTTTCTCTGACGGAGCTGGAATTCGACGAGGCGATCCACCTCGGACGACCGGTACTGCTTTTCATCATGGGGCCGAAGCATCCCGTGCCGGCGGATGAGGTAGAGACTGACCCCGACAAGAAGCGCAAGCTGGACGCGTTCCGCGAGCGCGCCAAGCGTTTCGACGCCGGCTCGGGCGTGGAGCGCGTTTACCGCGTCTTCAACGACTTGCATGAATTCCAGCTCGCGGCGCTTCCCGCGATTGCGGAGCTTCGCCGGTATCTCGAGGCACAGGATGCCGCGACGCCGGAGCCGGCTGCCGAACGCGAACGCGATTTCATCCCCACTGCGCCGGCTCTATACGCCGAGCCTCCGTACATCGGCTCCCACAGGTTCGTGGGCCGGCAGGCGCAACTCGAGACGCTCAGCGACTGGGCGGCGGCCGCCGATCCTCATCCCGTCCTGCTGTTCGAGGCCATCGGCGGCGCGGGCAAGAGCATGCTCACCTGGGAATGGACCACCCGGCATGCCACGGACGCCCGGACGGATTGGGCGGGCCGCTTCTGGTATTCGTTCTACGAAAAGGGGGCGGTCATGGCGGACTTCTGCCGCCGCGCTCTCGCCTATACGACCCGACGCCCGCTGGCGGACTTTCGCAAAAGAAAAACGTCCGAACTGAGCGAGCTGCTCCTGCAGCAGCTCCGACAGCGCCCGTGGCTGCTCGTGCTCGACGGCCTGGAGCGCGTGCTCGTCGCCTATCACCGCATCGATGCCGCACATCTCGCTGACGAAGTGGCAGGGAGCAGCGACGAGATCGCCGGACGCGATCCCTGCGCCGCGATTCGGCCCGAAGACGATGACCTGCTGCGCGCCCTCGCCTCCGCCGCTCCTTCGAAGCTGCTGCTCACGTCGAGGCTCATTCCGCGCGTGCTGCTTAACTCCTCCAGCCAGCCGATTCCCGGAATCCTGCACGAACGTCTTCCCGGGCTTCGTCCCGCCGATGCCGAGGCGCTCCTGCGTTCGTGCGGAGTCACGGGAGAGACGCAGGCGATCCAGAGTTACCTGAAGAGCCACTGCGACTGCCATGCGCTCGTCACCGGGGTATTGGCCGGACTGATCAATAATTACCTGCCCGGGCGTGGAGACTTCGACGTCTGGGCTTCCGCGCGGGACGGTGGTGCCGCGCTCAATCTCGCCAGTCTCGATCTAGCGCAGAAGCGCAACCACATTCTGCGCGCCGCGCTCGAGGCGCTGTCGGAGCCGAGTCGGCAGCTGCTCTCGACACTGGCGCTGCTGTCGGAAGCGGTGGATTACTCCACCCTCAGCGCAATCATTCCGCAACTGCCGCATCAGCTCGCGACCACCGTGCGCGATCTCGAAAGCCGCGGGCTCCTGCAATACGACTTGCAGGCCCGACGCTATGACCTCCACCCTGTGGTGCGCGGAATCGCCGCAGGCAATTTACAGCAGGAGGAGCGGCTCACTTACGGGAAGCGTGTGGTCGATTACTTCTCGCAGCAGAGCCACGGTGCATACGATCAGGCGGAGACGTTCGACGACCTGCGTAATGGCGTCCACGTCGTCAGGACGTTCCTGCAGATGGGCCAGTACCAGGAAGCGTTTTCCGCGTATCGTGGCGCTTTGTCGAACGCACTTACGTTCAATCTCGAAGCTCACACCAGCATTCTCGCGCTCATCCAGCCCTTCTTTCCGAATGGGTGGGGCAGCTTGCCCGAGGATCTCGACACCCCTTCCGCATGCTATTTGGCGAATGAGGCGGGATTATCACTGAAAGCGCTGGGAGATACGGCCACGGCACTTTCGGCATACGGCGCGGCACTCGGCGGCAATTTACGGATCCGCAAATGGAAGAACGTGAGGGTCCAGCTATCGAACATCGCTTCGGTGCTTCATACGGAAGGCAGGATCGCAGCGGCGGCACGTTATGGTGCGCTTGCTCTCGAGCTGGCGATAGCCGCTGAAGAAACGCAGGGACTTTTTCTCGCCCGCCTTCACCGCTTGTATGACCTTGCGCTGCGCGGGGACTGGTCGGACGCCGAAGAGGTGTGGAAGGGTCTCGATCCCGCGGCGCATCAGTGGAACCGCGCCACTTATCGTCCGGGCAAAGCGGAGCTCTATTACGCCCGGCTCCGCTTCTGGTACGGAGACCTGCGTGAGGAGCACCTTGTCCACGCTGAAGCGCTGGCGAAGGAAGCCAAGGACCGCGCCACCATCCGCGTGATTCACAGATTGCGAGGAGAGTGGTTGATCGAGCAACGGAAGTGGGCGCTTGCCGCGAACAGCCTTAACGAAGCAGTACGCATGGCGCGCGAGGTTGAACAGAGGGACGCAGGCGCGGAGACGCAATTGGCTTTGGCCAACTTTCATCTCGGCCGCCTCGTCGATCCCTCATCTGAGGCCGCGTATCTGTCCTCCCGCCCGTACGTCGAGGATGGACCACTCGCCGCTCTCTGGCACGCCATTGGGAATTGCGAACAGGCGAAGAAGCACGCCCTCGCCGCCTATGAATGGGCGTGGGCGGACGGAGAGCCATACGTTCGCCGCTACGCCTTCGTCAAAGCGCGCGCGCTGCTCGAGGAACTCCGGGCCGACATCCCCGACCTTCCACCCTACGACCCTGCCAAAGACGTGAACTTCCCCTGGGAAGAGGAAGTGGCCTCGGCCATCGAACAGCTGAAAGCCGAGAAGGCGCAGCAGTAAGCCCCCTCCCTCACTCCTCCTTGTCGTGCACCATCTCATCCAGTGCCACGGCGATCGAGAGGACCAGTGCGTCGTCCTCCCCTTCCGCGACGTCGATGCCGTAGGTGTCGGTGAAGGTGAACCAGCGTTTGGAGACCTGGCCGACCACGTCGTCGCCGCGGCGGAGGGTGTACTCGTGGTCGAAGATCGAGCCTTCGACCTCGAGGTCCTTGCCGCCGGGGATGTCCACCTTGAATTTGTCGCGGAGCGGGGCGAAGAAGGCCTTGGTGACGGTGGCCACGACTGCGTCGTCGCGGAGGATGTCCATCTTCGAGCGGATCGAGACGAGCTTCCCGCGGATCGTGGCCACCACGTTCCCCTGCCGGTCCTTCAGCTCGAAGGTCTCGCGCAGGGTCATGACCTTGCCGTCGACCTCGAAGGCCGGATTGCCGGAGGCGTCCTCGATGGTGAAGTCTTCGCCGAGAGAGATCAGTCGCTGCCGCATCTTGTAACGTGCCATGAGGGAGAGGTGTAGCAGCGAGCGTGCCCTGACAGGCCCTCTTATGGAGTGCGGTAACGCGAGTTACCGCTTTCACTGTTTTGTTCGTCCTGCAACGCGAGCAGGTCCAGCCTTCGCCCGTGCCATCACGCGAGATTGCAGCAGTCACGGATTGCTGCACGAACAGAAGCAGTCAAAGCGGTAACTGGCGTTACCGCACTCCATACGATTTTTCGCTAGAACGGCTTCTCGTCCGCGCTCGGTCCGTAGACCGAGGGGAGGGGGACGTCGAGGAGGCGGAGGTAGACGGTGAGCTGGCCGCGGTGGTGGTACCAGTGGTTCAGCATCACCGAGCGGACCATGGCCGCGCGGGGCAGGTCGAAGACGGTTTTGCCTTCGCGGATCATGCGCCACTGGGCGGCCAGGCCTTCGTCGCCCCACTCGGTGAGTTTGGCGGCGGCGTAGGGGACGCCTTCGTCGAGCAGGGTGAGCATCTCGGCGACCGGGGTGTTCTCCGGGAGCGGGACGCGCGGGGGCTCGACTTCGAGCTCGGTGAGGAGGTTGGAGATGGCGCGCGGGAGGTTGGCGATGTGGTAGGCGAGCTGGCCGAGGGACATCGACTTCTCGTGCGGTCTCCAGGCGAGCTGCGACTCCGGCACGCGCTCGAGCACGCGCCGGGTGGTCGCAGCTTCCCTGGTGAGCTCCGCGGCGAATTGTTCCGCGAGACCCATTACTGCACCGCCTTCGGATCCATCCAGAGCACTTCCCAGTGGTGGCCGTCGAGGTCGTAGAAGCTCCAGTTGTACATGAAGCCATGGTCGACGGGGTCGAGCGCAGGGCGGCCGCCGGCGTCGATGGCTTTGCGAACGATCTGGTCGACTTCCGTCCTGCTTTCACATGACAGCGCGAAGAGGGCCTCGGTGTACGTGCTGGTGTCGCAGAGCTGGTTCTTCGTGAAGCCCTTGAAGAACGGTTCGCTGAGCAGCATCACGTAGGCCTTCTCGCTGATGATCATGCAAGCGGCCTTGTCGTCGGTGAACTGCGCGTTGTAGGTGAAGCCGAGCGAGGAAAAGAACTCCATCGTCTTCGGGAGGTCGCGGACCGGGAGGTTGACGAAGATGTCGCGTGCCATTGTGTTTCTCCTTTTTGGAGGTATAGACCGGGGGTCGCGGGAGAAATCATCGGTGGAGGTGAAAAAAACTACATCTGCAGCGGCAGGCCGAACATCGGGAAGAGCGTCTCCGTGTCGAGAAAGGAGTTCCAGCCGGCGATGCGGTTGCCCTCGAGCTCGAGGACGATGAGGGCCCAGGCCTGGTGCGTGCCCGGCGTGGCGCCGGGGCGGTACTGCGCGAAGGCTGGCGAGCCGGAGGCTTCGACCGGCACGAGGCGTGAGCCGCGGCATCCGGCGCCGGGGCCGGTGAGCCATCCTCGGACGGGCTCGGGGCCCTGCAGCCAGAGCGAGTACGGCGGCATGGAGAACGTGGCGTCGTCGCGCAGCAGGGAGACGAGGCCATCGACGTCGTAGCGCTGGAAGGCGTCGACGTAGCGGTCGAGCAGGTCCAGCTCTTCGTCGTTCAGCGCGTCCGGCGAGGCCACGCCGTTGCGCGCGGCCATCGTGGCGCGTGCGCGCTGCAAGCCGCTGTTCACCGCCGCCACGGTCACGTCGAGGCATTCCGCCACCTCGGCGGCGGACCAGCCGAGGACGTCCGTCAGGAGGAGCGCGGCCCGCTGGCGCGGCGGCAGATGCTGCAGCGCCGCGACGAACGCGAGGCGGATGCTCTGCCGCAGCGCGGTGCGCTCGTACGGATCGGCGTCGTGCGGCAGCACGCGCGCGTCGGGGATCGGCTCCAGCCAGTGCGTCCGCTCGCGCTCCTCGAGCACCGCCCGATCGACGGGAACGGCCGGTCCTTCTTCCATCGGCCGCATGCGCCGCGCGCTGCTGGAGAGCGCGTCGAGGCAGACGTTCGTGGCGATGCGGTACAGCCACGTCTTCAGCGAAGCCCGTCCTTCGTAGCGGTCGAGACTGCGCCACGCCCGGACGATCGTCTCCTGCACCGCATCATCGGCATCGGCGGCGGAGCCGAGCATGCGATAGCAGTGTCCGGTGAGCAGGGCGCGATGGGCTTCGAGGTCGGAGACGTCGACGTGCATGTGCGGACGTGGATATCACCGGTTGGCGGGGAGGGTCAAACGCACGAAAACGACGGGGCGGCGTGGCCGCCCCGTCGTTGCGATGACTATCGCGTGAAGTTGAGGGTGAAGGTCTCCCAGGTGCTCGCGGGGGAGTACTGGGCCGTGGTGCTGCTGCCGCCGCCGTTGACGGCGCTGATGTACTGGTTGTTCAGCACCTTCAGGGCAACCTTGTCGCCGGTGAAGATCTGGCCGGTGCCGTTCATCTTCTGGATGGTGAAGCGCTCCCAGGTGATGGGCGTGTTGGCCGTCGCGACGACCGTGCTGCCGCCGCCGTTCGTGGCGCCGACGTAGTTGCCGTTCGCGACCTGCAGGTAGACGTAGTCGCCGGTCATGAGCGTGCCGCCGTTGACGTCGAGCATGCTGAAGCGCTCGTTGTTGCCGATGGTCGTCGGCTCGGCATTGACGTCGCTGCCGCCGCCGTTGCGCGCGCTGAGGTAGTGCGCGTTGTCGTAGGCCTTGAACGTCGAGGTGTAGTCGACCGTGGCCACGCTCAGCGCCGGACGGCCGGTGTTGACCCAGTCGCGCGAGAGGGTCTTGTAGACCGCCTTGCGGCCCGGGCCGAAGAAGAGGCAGTCCGGGTCGGTCGGGTCGTCGCAGAAGAGCGAGTCCTGGAAGTAGGAGAAGTCGAAGTTCGACGTCGAGGGGACGCCGATCTTCCAGGCATAGAAGTCCTTGACCGGAAACATCTCCGGCTGATAGCCGTTGTCGCGGCCGTTGCCGTAGCCGGGCTCCCAGCAGCCGAAGGTGTTGCCGCGCGCCAGCCCGCCATTGACCAGGCTGAAGCTGTAGCAGTCGTCGTTGAACGAGTACTGGTACGTCGGATCCCATTCGGTGTGGAAGTCGGAATTCCGGAAGAGCGCCTTGGCCACCTTCACTTCATCGGAGCTGAACGTCTTCACGACGCCGGTGGACTCCATCCCCACCACCGCGCTGGCGATGCCGGTCATGAGGCCGATGCCGTACGGCATGGCGTCGCCGTTGTGCAGCGCGACGGGCGTGGCGGCGCCGGTGTCGAGATCGGCGATCGAGCCGGTGCAGGGACCGGTGGCGGGCGCCGGATTCGGCAGCGGGTCGCCCTGGCGGTGCGAGCAGATGCTCTCGGTGATGTTCAGCGCGCCGGCGATGGCCGCATTGGTCTGCGCGGCCCAGACGTTCGGGAAGCCGACCGTGCGCGTCTTCCAGGCGGCCTGCCAGCCGCGCGCGTGCGCGACCATGGCCCAGTCGTCCATGCAGCTGTTCTGGACCGTCCAGATGTTCGGCTGTCCGGCGCGGTTCGTACCGAAGCCGCAGTAGGCGTCGATGTTCCCCGGATAATTGATTGAGTCGATCAGGGTGACCAGCGGCTTGGTGAGCTGGCCGTTCGCGCCGAGCCGGAGCGCGGCGGCGTAGACCAGGCCGAGGTTCGCTCCTTCGAGCCAGCCGCCGTAGGGGCCGACCGTCGTACCGGCCTGCCAGTTGATGCTGCCGTCGGCGTAGTTCGGGAAGGCCAGGGTCGCCTTGACCTTCTTGTAGAGCGCGACGGCGGCGGGGCCGGCGCAGGTAGTGGTGTTCGCATCCTCGAAGATGACGCCGTAGTCGAAGAGGTTCCCGTTGGCGTCGGGCTTTCCGCTGCCGCCGAGCTTCAGGGTCGAGACGTCGCGCGTCCAGGTGGTTTCGGTGCGGCAGACGGCGAACGCTTCGGTGATGCTGAACAGCGAAACGAGTACCGCGAGCAGCATGGTATTGCGGCGCATGAGAGAGCTCCTGTGTGGGTGAAAGAGTCGTTGGAGAGAGAGATGAGTGATGTAAGGAAAGACGCACGTCCGGAGTGCAGGCAAAGGAACGGTGGTAGCGTTACTACACTTCCGTTTTCAGGTGGTGTTCACTGAGGCGTAACAACCCGCCGGCAGAGGCCGTCTACGCGGTCGCGTGCCTGATGTTGTACTTGCGGTCGACGCGGAGGACGCCTTCGACGCTGCCGAGGGAGCGGGTGACGCGCTGGAGGTGCTTGAGGTCGGCGATCTCGACGATCAGCTCGACCATGGCCTTGCCGTCGGCGGTGCGGGTCTCCATCTGGCGGATGTTGGTCTTGAGGTTGGAGATGGCGGAGACGAGGCGGGCCAGGATGCCCTGGCGGTCTTCCATCACGATCTCGAGCTCGACGTGGAACTGGGCCTGGCGCTGGTCGGCCCATTCTACCCCGATCTCGCGGTCGGCGTTGAACATCAGGTTGCGGACGTTGGGGCAGTTCGCGCTGTGCACGGCCACGCCCTTGCCGCGGGTGACGTAGCCGACGATCGGCTCGCCCGGGAGCGGGTTGCAGCACTTGGCGAGGTACGTGAGCAGGTCGTCGTAGCCTTTGACCTTGATGGTGGCGGACGAAGTGGGGAAGAACTTCCGCACCGCCTGCTGGAAGACGCTCGGCGGCTCCTCGGGGGCGGGGCCTTTCTCCTTCGCTTCGTCGGTGACGAAGCGCTCGACGATCGAGCGCGCGGCGATCTTGCCGTAGCCGACGTCGGCGTAGAGCTCCTCGATGCGGGTGATGCCGTGCTCCGCGATGACGCCGTCGAGGGCGTTCTCGGCGACGAGCTTGCGCCACTGCACCTTGTAGCGTTTCGCCTCGCGCTCGAGGAGCTTCCGTCCGAGCTCGATGGAGCGGTGTTTCTGCTCGGTGTTCAGCCAGTGCCGGATCTTGTGCTTGGCGCGCGAGGTCGCGACCATGTTGATCCATTCGCGGCTGGGCGTCTGGGTCTGGGAGGTCGTGATCTCGACGATGTCGCCGTTCTTGAGATGCGTGCGCAGCGGGACGAGCTTGCCGTTCACGCGGGCGCCGACGCAGTGGTGGCCGACGTCGGTGTGGATGCGGTAGGCGAAGTCGAGCGGCGTCGCGCCGCGGGGGAAGGCGAAGACGTCGCCTTTCGGGGTGAAGGTGTAGACCTCGTCGGGGTAGAGGTCGATTTTGAGCGAGTTGAGGAAGACGCGCGGATCCTTGATCTCGTGCTGCCACTCGACGAGCTGGCGCAGCCAGAGGAAGTTCGTGTCGTCGGGGTGCGCGCCGACGCGTCCTTCCTTGTACTTCCAGTGCGCGGCGATGCCCTGCTCGGCGATGAGGTCCATCTCGCGGGTGCGGATCTGCACCTCGAACGGCTGCCCCTTCTCCGCCACCACGGTGGTGTGCAGCGACTGGTAGAAGTTCGGCTTCGGCATGGCGATGTAGTCCTTGATCCGGCCGGGGACCGGACGCCACATCTGATGGATGATGCCGAGGGCCGCGTAGCAGTCTTTGACGCTGGGGGTGATGATGCGGAAGGCGAGGTAGTCGTAGAGCTGGCCGATGTCGATGTCCTGGCGGCGGAGCTTGGACCAGATCGAGTACATCGACTTGACGCGCCCGTGGACGTCGCCTTCGATCTCGTTCTCCTTCAGCTTCTCGTCGAGGGTGGCTGCGATGCGCTCGACCACTTCGCCGGACATGGCCATCTTCTCGTCGACCGCCTTGTGCAGCTCCTCGGCATCCCTGGCGTGGAGGTGGCGGAAGGAGAGGTCTTCGAGCTCGCCCTTGATGCGGCCCATGCCGAGGCGGTTGGCGATGGGGGCGTAGATCTCCATCGTCTCTTTCGCGACGGCGATGCGCTTCTCCTCCGGGAGGAACTCCAGGGTGCGCATGTTGTGGAGGCGGTCGGCGAGCTTGACGAGGACGACCCGGAGGTCGGAGACCATCGCCAGGAGCATCTTGCGGAACGTCTCGGCCTGCTGCTCTTCCTTGGAGACGTAGGCGTAGCGGGAGATCTTGGTGACGCCGTCGACGAGCTCCGCCACCTGGTCGCCGAACAGCTCCTGCAGGGTCTCCTTGGTGGTGAGGGTGTCTTCGAGGACGTCGTGGAGGAGGCCGACGGCGATGGAGGTCTCGTCGAGCCGCATGTCGGCGAGGATGTAGGCGACGTTGATGGGGTGGATGAGGTACGGCTCGCCGGAGCTGCGCACCTGGCCGCGATGCTCGCGTGCGGAGAAGATGTAGGCCTTCTGAAGCAGCTCTTCGTCGAAGTCCGGTTTGTAGGATTCGATGCGATCGAGGATGTCTTCGAAGCGGATCATTTTCGGGTCTCGCGAGAGGGGGAGTATAGCCGTGAGACGGGGTGTCGGGTGTCGGGTGTCAGGTGTCTGGGGCTCCTCGCCAGGACGACATCTCAGGCGACTCGCACCGGATAGCTACGCCTCTCGTCGGTGCCTCGGCCAGGCGAAACACCACAGACACCCGACACCTGACAACCGACACCATCTGTATCAGGCACACATCGTGCTGCCGCCCATTCCTGCCGAAGCCAACGGAACGGCGCGTGGCCGGTTACCCTTGGCGCCGGGGGAAAGAATTTAGGAGGATGTTCGTGTCCAGAAAAATCTTCTTCGTGGTTGCCCTTCTCCTCATTGTCGCGGCGATTCCCGCGATCGCCGGTCCGGTCCCTTCGAAGACCGCGGCGAACCAGAGCCTCGATTCACGCACCGCGGATCTCGCGGTGGTCCGTGAAGTCGCGGCGAACGAGCAGGTGTCCGCCGTGCTCACGGCGAACGGTTTCACGCAGGCGGAAGTCGAGCAGAGGCTCGCGCAGATGTCGCCGCAGGATCTCCATCAGTTGTCGCAGAACCTCGAACAGCTCCAGCCCGCGGGTCTGACGCGGCAGGAGTGGATCTGGATCGGGATCGGCGCCCTCGCCGCCTTGATCCTCGTCGTGGCTCTCGCTGACTGATGCACAATCCCCGGCGCGTCATGCTTCGGGAAGGGCGAGCGGATTCTCCGCTCGCCCGATTGCTTTCAACGGGCCGAGCGCAATCCTGCGCTCGCCCGATTTGCGTTTAGCGACTATGAAAAACTTCATCCTGCTGTTCGTCCTCACCAGCGTCTCCTGCGTCTACTGGACGCCCAAGACGTACGCCCCCTCCTCCGCCGCCCAGGTCATCGAGAACGTGCCCCTGCAGAAGTGGGACATCAAGTCGTGCGGCGCCGGCTCGCTTTCGGCGGTCCTGCAGCATCACGGCGATCCGACCACGATGGACGAATGGCAGGCCAGGCTGCCGAAGACGCGCGGCGGGGTGATGTCGATCGACATGGTCCTGGCGGCGCGCGAGAAGGGCTTCGACGCGCAGCTCGTGACCGGCGACCGCCAGCTCGTGCAGGCGGAGCTGCTGGCCGGCCGCCCGGTGATCCTGATGCTGCAGGTGGTCCAGGCGCCGGGGAAGGGCTACGACTTCTTCCACTACGTGGTCCTGGACGGGTACGACCCGCAACGGCGCGTGCTGCGGACGCAGTTCGGCGACGGCCATTACCGCTGGATGCTGATGGAAGCGCTGGAGACGGCGTGGGCGAAGACGAAGTTCGCGACGATCGTGATCCGCCCGCGCGATCAGAACACGGAGGCGCTCCGGGCCGCGGTGCGCCTGGAAGAGGAAGGGAAGCTGGCCCTCGCGGCGCACTCTTACCGCGAGATCCTGCAGAAGGATCCGAAGTCGACGCTCGCCTGGACGAACCTCGGCAACGCCGAAGTGCGCCTCGGGCGCCGCGCGGCCGCCGAGGAGGCGTTCCGCAAGGCGCTGGAGATCGAGCCCGAGTCCGCCGATACGCTGAACAATCTGGCTTGGCTCCTCTACGAGGACAAGCGGATGGAGGAAGCGGAACAGCTGGCGCGCAAGGCGGTGGCGACCACCGCCCCCGATTCGTGGACGCGCCTCGATACGCTGGCCCGCATCCTCGCCGCCCGCGGCAACTGCGACGAGGCCCGGCAGACGTTCACTTGGGCCATCCGCGCCGTCCCGGAGGCGAACAAGGAGACGCGGGAGGAGCTGCAGAAGGTGGCCAGTGAGCCGTGTGCGCGGGCGGTGGCGTCGAGCGAGTAGATTGGTGTCGGGTGTCGGGTGTCTGGGGTTTCCGGCTGACGAGACATGTGCCGCCAGCCACGAAACCGCAGACACCTGACACCTGACACCACATCCAACATGTTCTCCAGGCGCGCCCGCTGGGACACTCCGCTCAACCGGCTGACGCTCGCGCGGCAGGCGTATCGCGGGGAGTTGTTCGATCTCACGGAGACGAATCCGACCCGCGCGGGGATCCCCTACCCTCTCGATGAATTGCAGGAAGCGCTGGCGCGGGGCGCTCGGGCTTCGTACGATCCGGAGCCGCGCGGATTGCTCTCTGCCCGCGAAGTACTCGGCGAACATCTCGGGTGCCGCGCGGACGAGTTGCTGCTTACAGCGTCGACGAGCGAGGCGTACTCGTTTCTCTTCAAGCTGCTGACCGATCCGGGGGACGCGGTGCTGACGGCGACGCCGTCGTATCCGCTGCTCGAACAGCTCGCGTCGATGGAGCTCGTGGAGCTGCGGCCGTTCCCGCTGGAGTTTCATCGCCGCTGGGAGATTCACGAGGTGCCGGTCGACGCGCGCACGCGGGCCATCGTGGTCGTGAATCCGAACAATCCCACCGGCTCGTACGTGACGGCGGCGGAACAGGACGCGCTTGCGGGGCATCGCATCCCGATCATTTCGGACGAGGTGTTCCTCGACTACGCGCTGGAAGGTTCCGGGCTGACGTTCGTGCGGGAGGACGTGCTGACGTTCACGCTGGGCGGGCTTTCGAAGTCGGCTGGGCTGCCGCACTTCAAGCTGGGATGGATCCGGGTGAGCGGGCCGGGCAGAACCGAAGCGCTGGAGGCGCTGGAGCTGATCGCGGACAACTTCCTCTCCGTGGCCACGCCGGTGCAGGTCGCGCTGCCCGAGCTGCTGCGCATCGCGCCGGCCATCCGCGGCGCGATCTCGCAGCGGACGCGGACGAACCTCCTGCGCCTGCAGGACACGCTGCGCGGCGTCCCCTCCGCGCGCGTGCTGCCGGTGGAGGGTGGGTGGTCGGCGGTGATCCGCGTGCCGCGCGTGATGACGGACGAAGAGCTGGCGCTGGCGCTGCTCGACCGGGGCGTGCTCGTGCAGCCGGGGTACTTTTTCGACTTCGAGAGCGAAGGGCACGTCGTGGTGTCGCTGCTGACGGAGAAGGAGCCGTTCGCCGAGGGGGTGCGGCGGCTCGCGGATATCATCCCGGGGTGAAGCAACACTGGACGCTCGACCCTTCCATCACCTTCCTCAACCACGGCTCGTTCGGCGCCACGCCGCGGGCCGTGCTCGCGAAGCAGGACGAATTCCGCGCGCAGATGGAGCGGGAGCCGGTGCGCTTCTTCGTGCGCGAGCTCGAGCCGCTGCTCGACGACGCGCGGCGCGTGCTCGCGGACTTCATCGGCGCGGAGGCGGCAGGGGTGGCGTTGGTGCCGAATGCGACGGCGGGCGTGAACGCGGTGCTGCGCTCGCTCGACCTCGACAAGTTCGACGAGCTGCTGGTGACGTCGCAGGAGTACAACGCCTGCCGCAACGCGCTCGACTACGTGGCCGGGATCGCGGGGGCGAAGGTGACGGTGGTCGACCTCCCCTTCCCCATCGAATCGCCGGACGTGGTGGTGGAGCGGATCGTCGCGCAGGTCACGGAGCGCACGCGCCTGCTGATCGTCGACCACATCACCAGCCAGACCGGGCTCATTTTCCCGGTCGAACGGATCGTGCAGGAGCTGGCGGCGCGCGGCATCGACACGCTCGTCGACGGTGCGCACGCGCCCGGGTTCCTGCCGCTGAACCTGCGCGAGCTCGGGGCGGCGTATTACGCCGGCAACCTGCACAAGTGGGTCTGCGCGCCGAAGGGTGCGGCCTTTCTTTACGTGCGCGAGAACCGGCGCCGCTCGGTCCACCCGGTCTCGATCAGCCATGGCGCGAATGCCACGCGCACGGACCGGAGCCGCTTCCTCCTGGAGTTCGACTGGACCGGCACGTTCGATCCGTCGGCGTGGCTCTGCATCCCGGCCGCGCTCGAGTTCATGAGCTCGCACGGCGGCTGGCCGGAGGTGATGCGCCGTAATCGCGAGCTGGCGCTGCTCGCCCGCGACATCCTCTGCGACGCGCTGCGGATCGGGAAACCGGCGCCGGACGAGATGCTCGGCGCGATGGCGGCCGTCCCTCTTCCCGACGGGACGCAGGAAACGGCCCCGTCGCTGTACGGCGATCCGTTGCAGGACGCGCTGCTGTTCGAGCACAACATCGAGGTGCCGATCGTGCCATGGCCGCACCCGCCGAAGCGGGTGTTACGCGTCAGCGCGCAGCTGTACAACGAGGTTGGGGATTACGAGAAGTTGGCGGCTGCGCTGGGGGGATATGGAGTGCGGTGACCGCAGGCACCGCTCTAACTGTGTGCCTGCGACACCGAACGCACAAGGCGGCAGCTGCGGCTGCCGGAGGAAAAGCGGTGACTGCGGTCACCGCACTCCAAACCTCCGGCACTCCTCCTGCACTTTGCACGCGTGAAGGAGCATTGCACATGAAGCACACATGGATTGCCGCGGCGTGTATCGCGCTGCTGGCCGCTTGCGGCGGCGAGAACACTTCCGGGCAGCCGGAGACCGACACGACCGGTTCGGTGCAGTCGAACCAGCAGACCTCTCCCGAGACGGCGACGACGACCGGGGTGACGGGCGGGACGTCGAGCGACACCACGCCGGCGGACAAGGAGTTCGTCTCCAATGCCGGGATGGCCGGACTCGCAGAAGTGCAGATGGGGAATCTCGCCCTGCAGAACGCGCAGAGCGCGGACGTGAAAGCATTCGCGCAGCGGATGGTCACGGATCACGGGGCCTCGAACGCGGAGCTCGCGGAGCTCGCGACGGTCAAGGGGCTCGCGCTGCCGACGGAGCTGGCCGGGAAGCATCAGCAGGGACTCGAGCACCTGCGCGGCCTGTCAGGGGCGGAGTTCGACAAGGCCTACATGCAGCACATGGTGGGCGATCACAACGAGGCCGTGACCCTCTTCCAGAACGGCTCCACCAACTCCTCGGACAGCGACATCAAGGCGTTCGCGACGAAGAACCTGCCGATCCTGCAGGAGCACCTGCGCATGGCGCAGGAGATTGCCGGGAAGGTGTAGCGGTCATTTGAACTTGGCGGCGAGGTAGTCCTTGTTCATCCGATGGATGAACTGCGTGGAGATCTCTTTCGGGCAGACTGCTTCGCATTCGCGGAAGAAGGTGCAGTTGCCGAAGTAGGTCTCCATGACTTCCACCATGCTCACCACGCGCTCGTAGCGCTCCGGCTGTCCCTGCGGGAGCAGGCCGAGGTGGGAGATCTTGGCGGCGGTGAAGAGGTGCGCGGCGCCGTTCGGACATTGGGCGACGCAGGCGCCGCACTGGATGCACTCCGCGGCGTCCATCGACATCTCCTGGATCGGCTTCGGGATCGGGAGCGTGTTCGCCTCGAGGGCGCTGCCGGTGTTGACCGAGATATAGCCGCCGGCCTGGATGATCTGGTCGAGCGGGGTGCGGTCGACGATCAGGTCCTTGATCACCGGGAAGGCGCGCGAGCGCCACGGCTCGACCACGACTTCCTCGCCGTCGCGGAAGTGGCGCATGTGCAGCTGGCAGGTGGCGGTGCCGCCGACCGGGCCGTGCGCGACGCCGTTGATCATCATGCCGCACGAGCCGCAGATGCCCTCGCGGCAGTCGTGCTCGAAGTGGATCGCCTCCTCCCCTTTTTCGATGAGGCGCTCGTTGACGACGTCGAGCATCTCCAGGAAGGAGGCTTCGGCGCTGATGTTCTCGGCTTTGTAGGTGACGAAGCCGCCCTCGCTGTCGCGGGACTTCTGCCGCCAGACGTGCAGTGTGAGGTCCATTACTTGTAGCTCCTGGTCGCCAGCTTCACTTCCTCGTAGACGAGCGGCTCTTTGTGCAGCACGGGCTCGTTGCCTTCGCCCTTGTGCTCCCACGCGCCGACGTAGGTGAAGTTCTCGTCGTCGCGCTGCGCTTCGCCGTCCGGCGTCTGGTATTCGACGCGGAAGTGGCCGCCGGCCGATTCCTCGCGATGCAGCGCGTCGATGCACATCAGCTCCGCGAGCTCGAAGAAGTCGGCCACGCGGCCTGCTTTCTCGAGCGCCTGGTTCGGCTCTTCGCCGCCGCCGAGGACACGCACGTCGCGCCAGTACTTGTCCTTGAGGTCGCGCACCATGCCGAGGGCCTTCTTCAACCCCTCGGCGCTGCGGGCCATGCCGCAGTAGTCCCACATGATCCCGCCGAGCTCGCGGTGATACGAATCGACGCTGCGCGTCCCCTTCGCATCGAGCAGCTTCGCGACGCGCTGGCGCACCGCGGTCTCCGCTTCGGCGAACGCGGGATGCGTGGCCGGCACTTTCTTGCCGAACTCGCCCGCAAGGTAGTCGCCGATGGTGACCGGGAGGACGAAGTAGCCGTCCGCGAGACCCTGCATCAGCGCGCTCGCGCCGAGGCGGTTCGCGCCGTGGTCGGAGAAGTTCGCCTCGCCGATGACGTAGAGGCCGGGGACCGTCGACATGAGGTTGTAATCGACCCAGAGGCCGCCCATCGAATAGTGCGGCGCCGGGTAGATGCGCATCGGCAGCTCGTACGGATCCTCGGCGGTGATGTCGTGGTACATCTCGAAGAGGTTGCCGTAGCGCTCCTCGATGGTCTTGCGGCCGAGGCGCTGGATGGCGTCGGCGAAGTCGAGATAGACGCCGCGTCCCGAGGGACCGATGCCGCGTCCGTCGTCGCACGCTTCCTTCGCGGCACGCGAGGCGATGTCGCGCGGTGCGAGGTTGCCGAAGCTCGGGTACTTGCGCTCGAGGTAGTAGTCGCGCTCCGACTCCGGGATGTCCTTCGGCGAGCGCTTGTCGCCCTGCGCCTTCGGCACCCAGATCCGGCCGTCGTTGCGGAGCGACTCGGACATCAGCGTGAGCTTCGACTGGAAGTCGCCCGACTGCGGGATGCAGGTCGGATGGATCTGCGTGTAGCAGGCGTTCGCGAAAGCGGCGCCGCGCTTGTGCGCGCGCCAGATGGCGGTCGCGTTCGAGGCCTTGGCGTTCGTGGAGAGATAGAAGACGTTGACGTAGCCGCCGGTGCCGAGGACCACGGCATCCGCCGCGTGCGTCTCGATCTTGCCGGTGACCAGGTTGCGCGTGATGATGCCCTTGGCGTGGCCGTCGACGACGACCAGGTCGAGCATCTCGTAGCGGTTGTATTGCTTGACCGTGCCGAGGGCGATCTGGCGCTCCAGCGCCTGGAACGCGCCGAGGAGCAGCTGCTGCCCTGTCTGGCCACGCGCGTAGAACGTGCGCGACACCTGCACGCCGCCGAAGGAGCGGTTCTCGAGCGCACCGCCGTACTCACGCGCGAACGGCACGCCCTGGGCGACCGCCTGGTCGATGATGTTGACCGAGAGCTCGGCGAGACGGTGGACGTTCGCTTCGCGGGCGCGGTAGTCGCCGCCCTTGATCGTGTCGTAGAAGAGGCGGTAGACCGAGTCGCCGTCGTTGCGATAGTTCTTCGCCGCGTTGATGCCGCCCTGCGCGGCGATGGAGTGCGCGCGGCGGGGGGAGTCGTGGTAGACGAAGCACTTCACGTTGTAACCGAGCTCGCCGAGGGTCGCGGCGGCCGAAGCGCCCGCGAGGCCCGCGCCGACCACGATGATCTCGTACTTGCGCTTGTTGGCCGGGTTGACCAGCTTGTAGTGCGATTTCGCGTACTCCCACTTCTGCGGAACCGGTCCCGGCGGAATCCTGCTGTCGAGCTTGATGGTCATTCCCACACCTTCACCATCCCGGTAAGCACCGCAAGCGGGAACGAGATGTTCCCGGCCGTGATCACCACCGCGAAGACGGTGGCGAAGATCCGGCGGAACGACTCGACGCGCGCGTTGGTCAATCCGAGGGAGCCGAACATCGCCCAGACGCCGTGGTACAGGTGCAGCCCGAGGGCGAGGTTGGCGATGATGTAGATCGCGGACACCCACCAGACCTGCAGGCCGGTCACGACGTTGTTGTGCACATGCCCATGCTCGAAGCGGGGATGAGCCTGCCCGGTGGTCAGGTGGAGCAGGTGGTAGATGATGAAGAGGAGGATGATCACGCCTCCCCAGCGCATGGTGCGCGAGGCGTAGGTCGCCTTGACGTACTGGCGGTCGCGGTAGGCAACCGGCCGGGCCGCGGAGGCCATGCGGGTGAGCGCATACGCTGCATGAATGTGCAGGACGACGCAGACCAGCAGGAGGATGCGCGTGACCCAGAGCAGCGCGGCCTCGGGCGCGAACGGCGCGCCGAGCTCCCGCAGGCCGACGGCGTAGATGTCCATCGCAGGCTGCATGAGACCTTTGGCATTCTCGTGTGCCGGCATGTACAGCTTCAGGTTGCCGAGCATGTGGAGAAAGATCCAGCCGAAGAGGATCAGGCCCGTCACGGCCATGACCGCCTTCTTGCCGATGGAGGAGCGGTAGAAGTTCCCGAACCACGTCATTCGGAGCTCACCTCGGTGTGGGGGTAACAGAAGAGAAAGCGCTGAGCGCAGAAGACATCCGGGCGCGATCATACTCACGGAAGGTCGCGGGTCAATACCGGGATTGAGGATTGAGAATTGAGGATTGAGGAGGGAGAAGCGAAGCAATCCTCAATCCTCAATCCTGAATCCTCAATCCCGCACCACGTGACACTCGTCATGCCGCGCTCCTGACCTTCTCCAGTGTCGCGCGCGTCGTCGCGGCCCCATCCTGACGGCATGAGCAATACACCCGCGCAATTCACCCGCGTGACGAAGTCGTACGACAACGTCGAGGCGCTGCGGGGCCTCGACCTGACCATCCGGCCCGGAGAGCTGCTGTCGCTCCTCGGCGCGAACGGCGCTGGAAAGACGACCGCGGTGCGCACGCTGCTCGGCCTGACGAAGCCGACCTCAGGCCAGGTCCGCGTGTTCGGCGGCGACCCGCGCGATGCGAAGACGCGCACGAGGGTCGGGGCGGTGCTGCAGATCGCGCGCGTGCCGGAGATGCTCCGGGTGCGCGAGCACATCCATCTCTTCTCGTCCTACTACCCGAACCCGTTGCCGATGACCGAGGTGATCGAAGCCGCGGGGCTGCAGGGGCTGGAGAAGCGGAAGTTCGGGCAGCTCTCCGGCGGGCAGCAGAAGCGGGTGCTGTTCGCGCTCGCGATCTGCGGGAACCCCGACCTGCTGATCCTCGATGAGCCGACGGTTGGGCTGGACGTCGAGGCGCGGCGCTCGCTCTGGAAGCAGATCCGCGCGTTCATCGCGCGCGGCAAGTCAGTGCTCCTGACCACGCATTATCTCGCGGAGGCGGAGGCGCTGGCCGATCGCGTGGTAGTGCTGCATCGCGGCGTGGTGGTGAAGGAAGGGACGCCGCGCGAGATCAAGGGCGACGCGGACACGCTCGAAGACGCATTCATCGACCTGCTGGAGGCATCGTGAGAACGTACCTGCTCGAGATCAAATACGAGTTCCTGAAGGCGCTGCGCAACCCGGCGTACGCGCTGCCGACCATCCTCTTCCCCATCATCTTCTATTACTTCTTCGGCGTGATCTTCGGCGGGAAGCAGACCGGCAACGTGAAGATGGCGGAGTACCTGCTCGCCACGTATGGCGCGTTCGGCGTGATCGGCGCGGCGCTGTTCGGCTTCGGCGTGACGGTGGCGCTCGAACGGGGCCACGGTTGGCTGGAAGCGAAACGGACCACGCCGATGCCGATCGCGTCGTACTTCGTGGCGAAGCTGGCGATGGCGATGCTGTTCAGCGCGATCGTGGTCCTGCTCCTTTTCACGATGGGTATCTATCTCGGCGGCGTGACGCTGACGTTCGCAAAGGGGCTCACGCTGCTCGCGACGCTGGTGGCCGGCTCGATCACCTTCTGCGCGCTGGGGCTGGCGGTCGGCTTCTTCGCCGGACCGAGCGCCGCCGTGCCGATCGTGAACGTGCTCTATCTGCCGATGGCGATCGTGTCGGGTCTGTGGATTCCGATCCAGTTCCTGCCGAACGCGCTGCAGGACGCCGCGCAGTGGCTGCCGCCGTATCACTTCTCGCAGCTCGCGCTGCACGTCATCGGCGCGTCGCGCGGCGAGCCGGTGGCCGTGCACGTGTTCGCGATGGCCGCCGCCGCGCTGTTCTTCGCCGCCATCGCGTACCTCGGCTACCGGCGGGACACGGCGCAGGTACACTGAGCGCACACGATCATGGGACGCCTCATTCCGCACGACAACGACCTCGGGTGGACTCCGTTCGCCTGGCTGATCTACATCGTGCCGTTCACGATCACGCCGCTGCTGAGTCCCCGGCAGGCCAACGCCGCGGGGTGGACGCTCTACGCCGTGGCCACGCTGGCGTTCCTGGTCCTCTACTTCCGCTCCTACTGGGTGCGCGGGCGCGAGCTGGTGCTCATCGCGGCGGTCACGGTGGCGATGGGGATCGCGCTCTGGCCTGTGTCGTACGGTGCCGGCGCGTTCTTCATCTACGGCGCGAGCATGCTCGGACGACTCGAGCCGCAACGGCGTGCGGTGAGCGGCGTGCTGGCCATCGCCCTGATCGCGACCGTCGAAGCGGCGATCCTGCGGCGCGATCCGTTCAACTCCGCCTGGCCGCCCGTGTTCGTGCTGATCATCGGCGGCATCAACATTCATTTCGCGCAGGTCGGACGCGCGAATGCGCGGCTGCGCCTGGCGCGCGAGGAGATCGAGCACCTGGCGAAGCTCGCGGAGCGGGAGCGGATCGCGCGCGATCTCCACGACCTCCTCGGCCATACGCTGTCGCTCGTGATCCTGAAGTCGGAGCTGGCGTCGAAGCTGGGCGAGCGCGATCCGGAGCGGGCGTTCCGCGAGATCCGCGACGTGGAGCGCATTTCCCGCGAAGCGCTGGCGCAGGTGCGCGCGGCGGTCAGCGGCTATCGCTCCGGCGGGCTGGCGGCCGAGGTGCAGCACGCGCGGAGCGCGCTCTCCTCGGCGGGCGTGACGCTGGAGACGGAGATCACGAAGGCGCAACTGCCGCCCGCGCACGAGGCGGTGCTCTGCCTCGCGCTGCGCGAGGCGATGACGAACATCGTCCGCCACGCCGGAGCGCGGCGCTGCCGGATCGCCGTCGACGTCGCCAACGAGCAGTGCACGTTGACGATCTCGGATGACGGCCGCGGCGGCAACGCGCCGTCCGGCAGCGGCCTGAGTGGCATGCGCGAGCGGGTGGAAGTCCTGGGCGGTACGCTGACGCGCGACGGGCATCGCGGCACGACGCTGACCGTGACGCTGCCGCTCGCGACGCCGTCGATCGCGGAGCGCAGCGCGTGATCCGGGTGGTGGTCGCGGAAGATCAGCAGATGGTGCTCGGCGCGCTCGCGGCGCTGCTGGAGATCGACGGCGATATCGAAGTGGTCGGCCGCGCGCAGGACGGCGATGACGCGCTGACGATCTGCCGCGAGCAACGTCCCGACGTGTTGCTGACCGACATCGAAATGCCGCGCATGACCGGCCTCGAGCTCGCGGCGGCGGTCAAACGGGAGGCGCTCCCGACGCGGGTGATCATCCTGACCACGTTCGCCCGCGGCGGCTACCTCCGCCGCGCGCTCGAATCGGGCGCCTCCGGATATCTGCTGAAGGACTCCCCCGCGGAACACCTCGCCAACGCGGTGCGCCGCGTAAAGGCGGGGGGGCGGGTGGTGGATCCGGAACTGGCCGCGGAAGCGTGGAGCGAGCCCGACCCGCTCACCGACCGCGAACGCCAGGTCCTGCGCATGGCCGGCGAAGGCCAGACCAGCGCCGACATCGCCGGCACCCTGCACCTCTCCGAGGGAACGGTGCGCAATTACCTGTCGGAAGCGATCAGCAAGCTGGGGGCAGGGAACCGGGTGGAGGCGGCGAGGATCGCGAGAGATAAAGGCTGGTTGTGAGAGAAAAATCGATGGGCGGCTCCATCGACGATCCTTGCAGCGGTAAGAAAATTCGTTGCATTGCCAGCCGAATCGATGGACGCGCCCATCGATGATTCTTCCGTTGGAAGAAAAACTCCTTAGCGCGCCAGGAAAAGTTCTTCCGCGGTAAGGATTCTCGATAGGGACGTCCATCGACGATCCTTCCACTGCCAGCACGCGCGCTTCCGTGGCAAGGAGTTTGGATGGCGAAGCCATCGATGATTCTTCTCGGCCAAGAATTTGGAGTGCGGTAACGACAGTTACCGCTCTTACTGCTTCTGTTTCAGGACGAACAAAAACAGTTAAAGCGGTAACTGTCGTTACCGCACTCCATAAAACCCCTTCTGCAACTCCGCCCGCACTTTGAAGCCTGTCCGTTCGCAATCGAACTTCTCTCTCCCCCACAGGTAATCCGTCATCGCGGCTTTGTAGGTGCGCGTGGAGTCGATCGGTTCGGAACTGGAGAGGAACGACTCCGGCTGCAGCCGTTGCAGGTCGGCGCCGGTGATGGTGCAGACGACGATCTCGTTGTCGTAGGGCATGGCGGCGCGGAGCAGTTCCATGGTCAGGATTCCGGCGGGCAGCGGCCGGCGGAAGCTGCTGGTGGTGGAGATCGCGATGGAGGTGTTCGTCGCCTGGCGCATCGTGTCGAGGGCGCGTTGGGCGAGTGCGGCAACGGACAGCGGCGCAGGGAGCGTGCCGATCGAGGTGAAGAGCTCCGGGTGGTCGCGCTCGAGCTCCTGCTGCATCCGTGCGACGCGCGTCGCGATGACGCGGTCCTCGGGCATGCGGGCGTCGACCGGCACCAGCGCGCCGTCGATCGCGCCGAGCTTGCCGTCCGCGAACTGCAGTTCCACCCAGCTGATGTACGTCAGGTATTGCGATGGCGCGATGAACCAGGTCCGTGTGCCGGGGATCTGCACGAGCTCCCGCTTGAGGTGGCTGTGCGAACCGAAAATCAGGTCGATGCCGGGGACGGCTTTCGCGAGCGCGTAATCATCCTCGGTGTGCTGATGCCCGATCATCACTACCGCGTCGACCATTTCCTTTTCCCGCAGCGCGCGCACGGTCTCGCGGGCGGCGGCCACCGGTTCATTGAACGTCAACCGCGGCACTTTCACCAGCTGTGCGAAATCGCTCCCGGCGAGCGCGAAGACGCCGATGCGCAGGCCGTTGCGCGTGAACACCTGGTACGGCCGCATGCCGGCCGTATTCGCGCTGAGGATCGGATAGCGCGTCGATTTCCGGCAGCGGTCGAAAGCGTCGTAGCCGTAATCAGCATCGTGATTTCCGAACGCCATCGCGTCGACGACGCCGTTCCACCACGCCCACTCGGCGCACTGCCAGGTGTCGGACCACGCCGGCGCGCCTTTGTTGATCGTGTCGCCGCCGCTGAAGACCAGCGCGCCGCGGCCGTGCTGCCGTTTCAGGTAGCCGATCGCCCGCGCAATCCCTCCCCGCTCCCCGTCGTCCGTGTAGAACGGCAGCGCGTGCGAGTGGTAATCGGAGAAGTGATAGAGCGAGACGGTTTTCTCGTCCGCGAGCGCGGAGAAAGCGAGCAACAGCAGCAGGACCAGTTTGCGCATCGCGCAGAGTTTACGGCTGCAACGCCAGCGCCTCGCTGCCGCCGGCGGTAATCACGACCTTCTTCACCGTCGGCAGCGCGCCGAGCGTCTGCGTCACCGCTGCGCGAATCATCTGGGCCTGGCAGGAGCCGCCGACGTTGCGGAGGCGGTCGTTGAAATCGACGGTCAGCGTGCCGTCGCGGAGATTGACCGACTGCACGGCCGAGCCCTTGGGAAACGGGGCGGCGGCGCCGTTCTGCTTTTCGGAGGCGATGGGGCCGGCGATCAGCGCTTCGACGAGGAGGCGGGCCATCGAAACGGTCTTCGGGATGCGGCGGGTGTACGGCTTGACGCCGGTGCAGCTCTGGTCGGGGAAGAAGAGGCGTGCGGCGACCGTCTCCACCGCGAACGGGCGCTCGGCGCGCACCAGCGAGCGCTCGGAGCCGTCTTTGGCGGAGTATTCGAGCGCTTCGACGATGATGCGGTTGCCCGGGTGGCGCGTCAGGAAAAGGGAACCGCGATAGGGGTTGTGGTGTCCCATGTCGCCGTTCGCGGTGGTGAAGCCTTCCGTGATGAGCGCACCCTTCGCGTCGCGCGCGCGGAGAACGACGTTGTTCTCGAACGTGCGGGCGCGGCCGGAGATGGTCAGCGGATTCCCGAGCCCGACGTTCTCGATGGTGATCTCCTTCTGCTCCTCCACCACGTCGACGATCGTGCCGGTGGACGAGGGCGGCCGCGCCGCAGGAGCGGGTGGCTCGGCAGGCGTTGGCCGTTCGGCGGCCGGGGCGGCCGTTTCCCCGCCTGATGAGGACGCATCGGTGCCCGCCGCCGGCTGCCTGGTGCAGGCCGCGAAGAAAAGTACGCAGACGAATGAAAACCACTTCAACTTGTTATCCTCCGATGCGATGCGACGAATGCTCCTGGTGTCCTGCCTCTTCACAACTCTTGCCTTCGGTGACGAAGCGCCGGGTGCTGCACTCTATCGCCAGAAGGCCTGCACGACGTGCCACGGCGCGGACGGCAGCGGCAACACGCCGGTCGGAAAGTCGCTGAAGGCGCGCGATCTCGGTTCGGAGGAAGTCCAGAAACAGCCGGACGACGAGCTGGCGGCGACCATCGCGAACGGCCGCGGGAAGATGCCCGCCTTCAAGAGCAGCCTTTCCGACGAACAGGTAAAGCAACTCGTTACATACATTCGCAGCCTGGCTAAGAAACAGTAAACGTGTGATCCGGATCACGAATCCACTGTCGCGTACGGTTTTTCATGCGCGGCCGTGAGGTATTCGATGAAACGATCATTCCTGCTCTTTGTCGTGCTGCTCTTCTCATTCACCGCGGTCGCAGATCCCACGATCGCGTCCCTCGAGCCGGGCTCCGGTCCGGAATCGGGTGGGACCGAGGTGACGATCACCGGCAACGACCTGTTGCCGCACATCGTGTGCATCATCCCCTGCCCCGCCACGGTCACGTTCGGCGACGTCACGGTCGAGGTGAAGTCGGAAACCGAAACGCGGCTGGTGGTAGTCACGCCACCGCACGCTCCCGGCACGGTCGACGTACGGGTCAACGTCTCCGGCGAGGAGCCGGTACGCATGCCGGGTGCGTTCGCGTACGTCAGTGACGCCGAGGCGGGATACGAACAGGTGCTGTTGCCGATTTATCTCGACGGTGTCGTGCCGGGCGCGAACGGCACACAATGGCGCACCGACCTCTGGATCCGGAACAACTCGCCGCAGAACATCGCGCTCGCGCCATGGACGTGCCCTGAAGGCGAGGCCTGCCTGCCGGTGTTCCCGCTGACGTACACGCTGCTGCCGGGGCTCTCGATCCATAACATCCCGGCCGATCCGACACCGGGCGGCAATCCGGGCAGACTCCTGTACGTGTCGCGCGAGCTCACGTCCGACGTTTCGTTCGGACTGCGTTTCGCCGATATTTCGCGCGCCTCGAGCAACGGCGGCACCGACATGCCGGTGATCCGTGAGGGTGAATTCCTGACGGAGCGTTCGCAGCTCTTCAATGTGCCGCTGGACGGCGATTTCCGGGTGCTGCTGCGCGTATACGACGCGGCGCAGACGCGGGCCCTGTTCCGCGTCGCGGTTTACGCGCAGACCACGGACGACGAGCAGCCGCTGCACACGGCGGTGCTGCAGGCCGCGACGGCCGAAACGGGTGATTTCCGCACGGAGCCGGCGTACGCGCAGTTCGACGTCACGGAGCTCCTGCACCTCGACCATCAGGCATGGCCGGAAGCGGTACGGATCGAGATCACGCCGCTGACGCCGGGGAGCCGCTATTGGGCGTTCGCCAGCGTCACGAACAACGAGACCCAACTCGTCACCCTGATGACGCCGCAATAAGGAACTATAGAAAAAGGGCGCACTGACGTGCGCCCTTTTTCGGGAGAACCGGCTGGGGATTTACTTCTTCAGGGAGTCCTGCATTTCCTTGATCGCGGTCTCGCGGCCTTTTTCCTTCGCCGTACGCGCGTACTGCGCGCGCTTGTTCTCGGGGAACTGGCGCACGAGGGCGAGATAGCGGCCCTGGAGCTGGCGCGAAGCGAGCTGGCCGGCCGTAATGGCGGTAGACGGCTTGCGGCCGCGCTTTGCACCGCCACGGGCGCCAGTAGCGGCACCGGTCGAGCCGCTGTCGGCTCCGGTCGCTGCGGTAGAAGCAGAAGCGCCACTACCGGCCGGACGGCCTGGCTTGCGACCCGATCCCGGCGGACGGCCAGGGCCACGGCGGGCAGGGGCTGCCGCGGTGCCCGAAGCTGCTGCTGACGCAGAGGCAGGCGGACGGCCCGGCTTGCGGCCGGATCCAGCCGGACGCCCCGGCGGACGTCCGCGGCGGCGCGCTACAGCAACAACGGCAGCGCCTGCGGCGACGGTCGCGGCGGCAACAGCGGCGATCGTGCCGCCATGTGCCTCGCGGAGGGCGTTCAGTTTCCGCTCGAGCTCACTGATCTCGCGGCCCATTTCCGCCACATAACGATTCACGTCCGTCCGGGTGATGCGGCGCTCGCCGATGAGACGATCGAGCACATACGCGGCCTGGCCGCCCGTGACCTTGTTCTCTGCACCTGCAGAACCAGTGGAAGACGTTGAAGCTGTGGAACTGGACTTTGACGCATTTTTCCTTGGTCGGGGCATTTCACTCCTCCTCATGTCGCACTCACGCACAAAGTCTTGTGCAACGAATTGACCATGTCAACAAAAAACCGAACAGGCGGCCTGTTTTCGGCCGCCCGCGGTATGTAAATGCGAAGAAATCAGTGGTTTTAATAACGATAGTGGTCGGACTTGTACGGACCTTCGACGGGAACGCCGAGGTATTTCGACTGGTCCTCGGTGAGCTGGGTCAATTCCACTCCCAGGTGCGCCAGATGGAGGCGGGCCACTTCCTCATCGAGCTGCTTCGGCAGGACGTAGACCTGCTTGCCGTATTCGCCGGTGTTGTTCCAGAGCGCGAGCTGTGCGAGCACCTGGTTGGTGAACGAGGCGGACATGACGAAGGAGGGGTGGCCGGTCGCGCAGCCGAGGTTCATCAGGCGGCCTTCCGCGAGGATCAGCACGGCATGACCGTCGGGGAAGATCCATTCGTCGTACTGCGGCTTGATGTTGTTCTTGCGGATGCCGGAGACCTTCTTGAGGCCGGCCATGTCGATCTCATTGTCGAAATGGCCGATGTTGCTGACGATGGCGTTGTGCTTCATGCGCGCCATGTGGGCGGCCGTAATGACGTCTTTGTTCCCGGTGGAGGTCACGAAGATGTCCGCTCTGTCTACGACGCTTTCCAGCGTGCGGATCTCGAACCCTTCCATCGCAGCCTGAAGCGCGCAAATCGGGTCGATTTCGGTGACCACGACGCGGGCGCCCTGGCCGCGCAGCGCCTGGGCGCAGCCTTTCCCTACCTCGCCGAATCCGCAGACGACCGCGAGCTTGCCGGCGATCATGACGTCGGTGGCGCGATTGAGTCCGTCGATCACGGAATGGCGGCAGCCGTAGATGTTGTCGAATTTCGACTTGGTCACCGAGTCATTGACGTTGATGGCGGGGAAAAGGAGCGCGCCGGCTTCCTGCATCTGATAGAGGCGGTGCACGCCGGTGGTCGTTTCCTCGGAGACGCCGCGCAGGTCTTTCGCAACGCGGGTCCAGCGCTGCGGATCGCGCGCGAGCTCGGCGCGCAGCAGGTCGAGAATCACACCCCACTCTTCAGGGTCGTCGGACGGGTTGAACTCAGGGACGCGGCCGTGGCCTTCGAATTCGACGCCCTTGTGGACCAGGAGCGTGGCGTCGCCGCCGTCGTCGACGATGAGCGTCGGGCCGCTGCCGTCCGGCCACATGAGCGCCTCGGACGTGCACCACCAGTACTCCTCCAGGGTTTCGCCTTTCCAGGCGAAGACCGGGATGCCGCGCGGATTTTCGACGGTGCCGCCGGTCTCCGGACGTCCGACCACGACTGCCGCGGCGGCGTGATCCTGGGTCGAGAAGATGTTGCAGCTCACCCAGCGGACGTCGGCGCCGAGGTCGGCCAGCGTCTCGATGAGGACGGCGGTCTGCACGGTCATGTGGAGCGAGCCCATGACGCGGGCGCCGCGCAGAGGTTTCTCTTTTCCGTATTTCGCGCGGCAGGCCATCAGGCCCGGCATCTCGTGCTCGGCGAGACGGATTTCGTTGCGGCCGAGGGTGGCCTGGTTGAGGTCACGGACCTTGTACGCCGGACGGTTCGCCGCAGCGGCGGCGTCAAACTGGTGTGTCAATTCGAGGGTAGCAGTCACTGATCGTTGCTCCTGTTTGCTTGTCCCGCGCACCGTGGCGAGAGGGTCGGTGGGATACGCAGGCGGGTCGAGGGGGTGAATTCTACCTGAAATGGCGTTTGTCCGGAATCAAGCCCCTGCCAGCAGGGAAGTCGCTCGATCCGTGTACCATGCCGCGCCATGGCTGCGTCTGACAGACGGGTTCCTCTTCACACGAAAATCCTGATCGGGCTCGTCGCGGGGGCGGCCATCGGCTGCACGCTCAACAGCGTCATGGGGGCCGCGAATCCGCAACTCGTCTTCGCAGCAGAGCAGGTCGCGAATCCGATCGGGCAGCTGTTCCTCCGCCTTCTCCTGTTGCTGGTCGTGCCGCTCGTTTTCTCGAGCCTCGTGGCCGGAGTGGCGGGCCTCGGCGATCTGCGCCGCGTCGGGCGCATCGGCGTGAAGTCGCTCGTCTATACCCTGGTCATTTCGGCGATCAGCGTGGTGATCGGGCTGACGCTCGCGAACACGATCAAGCCGGGCAAGCGCATCTCCCCCGAGGTGGGAGCGCAGCTCGCGGAGCGCTTCAGCAAAGACGCGAAAGGGCGCGTCGACAGCGCCATCGGCGGACCGCAGGCGACCGACGCGCCGCTGCTGAAAGCGGTCAAGACACTCGTTCCGACGAACATCTTCTACTCCGTGGGGCGCGAGACGCCGGACATGCTCGGCCTGATGTTCTTCGCGGTCTTCCTCGGCGCGTGCGTGACGATGGTCGACAAGGACATCGCCGCACCGCTGTTGCGCGTCCTGGAAGCGGTCTTCGCCGCCACGCTCGTCGGGATCGAGGTGGTGATGCGCCTCGCGCCGTACGCGGTCTTCTGCCTCCTCTTCACGATGACCGCGCAGTTCGGCTTCGAGCTGCTGCGGAGCCTCGGCTGGTTCGTGCTCACCGTGCTGCTCGGGCTGGCGCTGCACATGTTCGGCGTCTTCTCGCTGTCGGTGTGGCTGCTGTCGCGCATCAACCCGCTCGAGTTCTTCCGCCGGATCAAGACCGTGATGATCACGGCGTTCTCGACCTCGTCGTCGAACGCGACGCTGCCCACCGCGCTCCGCGTCTCCGAGGAGAACCTCGGCGTGCCGCGCGACATCAACTCGTTCGTGCTCACCGTCGGCGCCACCGCCAACCAGAACGGCACCGCGCTCTATGAAGGGGTGACGGTCCTCTTTCTCGCCCAGCTCGCCGGCGTCGACCTCTCCCTCGCGCAGCAACTGCTGGTCGTCTACCTGGCCATCCTCGGCGGCGTCGGCACGGCCGGCGTACCGTCGGGCTCGATCCCGTTCATCATCGTCGTGCTCGCGCAGATCGGCGTGAATCCGGAACTGATCGCGATCATTCTCGGTGTCGACCGCATCCTGGACATGTGCCGCACCACGCTCAACGTGACCGGCGACCTGACCATCGCGACCTACGTCGCGCGCTCGGAGGGATTCGAGTTGATGAAGGAAACGCCTAAGCCGGCCGCGATCGATCTTTAAACGGGCAGGACTGTGCGAGAATGGCACGTCCTCATGAGTGCCACCCTCCTTCAGTCTATCCCTGTCGCACGGACGTTTTCACCCGAAGCGTCCCCCTATGAAACCGTCATCATCGACGTCACGCACCGATGCAACATGACGTGCGCGAACTGCTACGTCCCCAACCGCGAGATCGCCGACCTCGACGCTGACTGGCTGATCTCGATTTTCAAGCGCCTGCCTCGGGGGCGGTTCGTCCGCTTCGTCGGCGGCGAGCCGACGCTCCGCAACGACCTGCCCCGGCTCATCCGCGAGGCCCGCGCGCACGGGCATCATCCCGTCGTGGTCTCGAACGGCCTCCGGTTCGCCGACCGTGCGTACCTCCGTTCACTGAAGGACGCGGGGGTGCGTGTCGCGTATCTCTCCTTCAACGGCGGCTTCGACGACGAGCTGTACTGGGCCATCGACGAGATGCGCTGCGCGACGAAGAAGCGCCAGGCATTCGAGAACCTGCGCGCGGAGCACATCTACACGTCGATCGGCATGATCGTCGTGCGCGGCGTGAACGAGCACGAGGTGAAGCCGGTGCTCGAGGCGGTGAAGCAGTCGCGCAACGTGCGCGAGCTGCACCTCCGCTCGATCGGTGCGATGGGACGCTACATGGCCAACCCGCCGCTCACGCTCGACGAGCTGTTGCAGGTGTTCGCCGAGGCGGCGGGAGTCGATCCGGACTCGATCGATCGGCGCGAGCGGACGGCCAGCTCGCACGACTTCACGTTCGGGCGCCAGCGGGTCCAGCTCACGTCCTGGCCCGACCTCGGCAGCGAGACGCGCGGACGGCTGACGCCCGAGGGGCTGATCGCTCCATTCATGGAACACGTGATCGCGAATGACGGCGGCTACTGAGTTCGCGGAATCGCTGCTGGCGTCGGCCCGCGTGGCGCCCGTGGAGACGAATCCGATCGTGGCGGGCGTCCTCGAAGGACGTCTCTCGCGCGATACGGTGCGGCGGTACGCCATCGCCATCGCCGCGATCGCCGAGTCCTTCCCGCGGCGCATCAGCTCGGTGCTTTCGCTCTGCGATGACCCCGCCGTGCGCCGGTCCCTCCTCGGCAACCTGCTCGAGGAAGAGGGAGTGGTCGGCTTCGTTCCCGCGGAAGGCGTGCAGATCGAGCCCGAGCGCCGCCACGGCGTGATGGGCCGCCGTTTCGCGCGCGCCGCCGGGGCGACGGATGCGGAGCTCGACGCCGCCTCCTCGGAGCCGGCGCGCTGGTTCGCGGAGGCGCTCCGCAAGGGCGACTGGATCGGCGCCTACTCGTTCTTCGCGATCGGTTTCGAAGCGAACGTGCCGGCGACGTTCCGCGCGCTGGTCGAGCCGCTGACCGCGCATTACGGCTTCACCGGCCACGAGCTCGAGTTTCTGTACGAGCACTTCACGGCGGACGAGCGCCACGGCGCCGAGGCGGCGCTGCTCATCGCCGGCGCCGCGACCACGGATCCTCGCCGGGCCAGCGCGCGCGAAGGTGCACGGCGTGGCGGTGTGGCGTGGTGGGCCTTCCATCGGGCGATCGCCGGCGAACACGTTCACGCATGATCATCGAGCTGGTCCGCAACACGATCGGCTTCATCGCCTCGCTCCCCTTCCGTCTCGTGCCGCGGCGCTTCCGGTTCCGCGCGGCCATGAGGGCGGGGCTCGCGCTCGCGCCTCTGCTCGGGCCGATCCTGCTGGCCCGTTTCGGAAACACGGTCGGCGGCGCGCTGGATGAGACGCTGCGCGTGCTCTTCCGGGCCATGGTGCGGATGCGCCTGCAGTACGACCCGGAGATCGAGGCCGACGTCGATTCGGAGCTGCTTCCGGCGCTGAAAGCCGGAGGCGTGGTGCTCGTCTCCGCCCACTTTCCGATCAACGCCTTCTTCATCCGCTGGCTCCACGACCACGGGCACGAGATCACGGCCGTGAGGGAATCGCCGGGCCGCGGCTTCGTCTGGGGGACGCGCCATGAGCTCGACCTGCTGCCGCCGTCGCAGGGCGTGATGCTGCAGTTGCGACGCAAGCTGGCCGAGGGGGGGGCGCTCGTGGTCGTCATCGACCGGGCCCGGCCGAGCGCGCGGCCGATGCCGTTCGAAACCCGTTTCGGCTCGACGGCCATTGCCACGCCGATCTTCACGCTGGCCGAAAAGATGGCCGTCCCGGTCTTTTTCTACGGCGTCCGGGCGACGAAATCGGGGAAGCCGGCCCTCACGGTCCGCCGCATCCCGCCCGACCCGGCGATCTTCGCGGAACACTTCCGTCGCCATACCGAGTTGATGCTGCCGTAGAATGAAGGGTCCAACTCGGGTGAGACGTTGATGAGAGCGGGGAACATCGATCGGGTCAAACGTCGCGCGCTTCAGCAAGCGGTGGCGGAGAACCTCGATGTCATGCGAGGGATGCCTCCCCGCGCGCTGCGTCCGGCGACGCGCTGGACCCGCGTCTGGTTGCGCCGCGTGCCATTCGTCCTGGTGCCGCTCACGCTGCTCGGGTCGAGCTACATGATCGCGAACAGCAACGGCGGCGGACCGGCCATCCCGCCCGTTCAGGCCGCCGTCGCCGCGTTGAACGGACACGCAGGCGGACCGCTCCTCCACCCGGAAGCGGCTTCCACGACGATGAAGGCCGAGCGCGTCACCGCCTCGGCGTTTCCGCTCACGGTCCGGCGGGTGGTCCTGGACGCCGGTCACGGCGGTTCCGATCCGGGCGCGACCGCGCCGGAGTTGCTGGAGAAAGAGATCACGCTCGACATCGGCCGGCGCCTGCGGGCGCTGCTGGAGAAGAACGGCTTCGACGTGGTCGTGACCCGCGACTCCGACCGGACCATTGCTCTAAGGGACCGCGCGCAACTGGCGAACACCTCGCGGAGCGACATCTTCGTCTCCATCCACGTGAACGCGCTGGAGCGCCACACCGAGAGCCGCGGCATCGAGACCTACTACCTCGGTGCCACGACCGATCCCTCGCTGACCGAGCTGTCCGCGCGCGAGAACCGTGTCTCCGGCTACTCGGTCTCGGACATGCGCCGCCTGCTGGAAGGCGTCTACGCCGACGCGCGGCGCGAGGAATCGCACGAGCTCGCGAGCAGCGTGCAGAAGAAGCTGTACGACGTCCTGCGCCGCGAGGACGCGGGGCTGGAGAACTGGGGCGTCAAGCGCGCGCCGTTCCTCGTGCTCGTCGCCACCGACATGCCGGCCGTGCTGGCCGAAGTCGGCTGCATCTCGAACGAAAAAGAAGCCGCCATGCTGCGCCGGCCCGAATACCGGCAGAAGATCGCGAGCGCGCTCTTCGACGGCATCCGCGCCTACGCGGGGATGCCCCCTGGCCAGAAGACCGGTGAGAAGAAAGGAAACGAACAGAATGGCTGAAGTCCTCAACGTCGGGATCGATCTCGGCACGTCCCGCAGCGCGATCTCGGCGTCGAACGGGCAGCGTTTCGTCGTCGACAGCTTCGTCGGCTGGCCGGTCGACATGGTCGCGCGCAAGGTCCTCAAGCGCGACGTCCTGATCGGGCACGAGGCGGTCGCGAACCGCACCATGCTCGATCTCCATCGCCCGCTCGAGCGCGGCCTCCTCAAGGAGGGCTCCGAGAAAGACGTCGAAGCGGTGCGCGAGCTGCTCAAGCACCTCCTCCGCCTGGTCGGCGTCAACGGCAAGGACGATGCGGCGAACGTGCGGGCGGTGGTCGGCGTCCCGGCTGCGTCGCTGCGCACGAACAAGCAGTACCTCCGCAACGCGATGAAGGGCATCGTCGACAGCCTGCTGATCGTCACCGAGCCGTTCGCGGTCGCCTACGGGCTCGATGCGCTGCTGCATACGATGATCGTCGACATCGGCGCCGGCACGACCGACTTCTGCGTGATGAAGGGGCGCTACCCGACGGACGAAGACCAGCGGACTCTGACCGTGGCCGGCGACTCGATCGACACGCAGCTGCTCAAGCTGATCGAAGAGCGCTATCCCCAGGCGAACGTGACGGTGTTCATGGTGCGCGAGTGGAAGGAGAAGCACAGCTTCGTCGGCGACGGCGCGCAGCGGGTGGTCGTCAGCGCGCCGGTGAAGGGCGTGCCGACCGACCTCGACATCACGAACGAGATGAAGACCGCCTGCGAGACGATCCTCCCCCCGATCGTGGAGACGATGCTCGACCTGCTCGCACGCGTCGAGCCGGAGTTCCAGGAGCGGGTCCGCAACAACATCATCCTCTCGGGTGGCGGCGGCCTGATTCGCGGCCTGGCCGAGGCGCTGGAGACGGCGCTGAAGGGCGTGGGCGGCGGAAAGGTGAAGTACATGCAGGACCCGGTCTTCATCGGCTCCGACGGCGGCCTCGCGCTGGCGACGGATGCACCCGAGGGGGATTGGGAGAAGTTGTCGGCCTGAGCCTGAAGAAAATGAAAATTGAAAATTGAAAAGCGGCGTCCGATCCGGGCGCCGCTTCTTCGTTTCAGACCCTCCGATTTTTCAATTTCTAATTTTCAATTCATGACCCGCATCCTCGTCTTCCTCGCCGTCCTCACCCTCGCGATCTTCGCGTTCGCCAACCTGCTCCGGCGGACCGGGATGTTCTTTCCGGACGTCTACCCGCGCGGACGGTGGAATCCGAACGACCTGATGGTCGTGCCGGCGGAGCACACGTTCGAGAGCGGCGGGTTGAAGCTGCACGCCTGGCTCTTCCGGGCGCAGGACCCGGACGCGCCGGTGATGATCTGGTTCCACGGCAACGCCGGGAACCTCACCGACCGCACCCCGATGTGCGAGGAGTTCGCGAAGCGCGGCATCTCGGTCTTCGCCTTCGACTACCGCGGCTTCGGGCGGAGCGAGGGACGCGTCTCCGAGTCCGGCATCTACGACGACTCGCTGGCGGCGTTCGACTACGTCGAGAAGCTGGGGATGAAGAAGATCGTGCTGTACGGCGAGTCGATCGGCGGCCCGTACGCGGCGTACGTCGCGAAGAAGCGCAAGGGCGTGCGTGCGGTGGTGATCGAGAACTCGTTCGCGTCCCTCATGGACCTCGGCAACGCGCTGTACAAGCTCGGCTGGACGGCTCCCTTCGCGATGCGCACCACGGACTGGCTCAACGAGGCGGGGGTGCCGGTACTCGTCATGCATGGCACCCGGGACGGCGTCATCCCGTACGCGCTGGGGAAGAAGTTATACGATGGCCTGCGCGTCCGGAAAGAGCTGTTGACGTCACACGCCGGACATTGCGAGATCCCCCTGCTCGACGCTTCCCGTTACTACGATACCGTTACACGATTCGTTTTCAAGGAGGCAGCATGAAGTCCATCTTCCGTCTCGCTCCCGCGGCCCTGCTCTTCGCCGCGTGCGCGACGACACCACCGGCAACGACTCCGCCGGCAGCAACTCCGGCAGCCGAAACGGCCGCCGCTTCCGAGGTCACCACGGTCCCGATGACCACGGCACCTCAGCAACTGCAGGTCCCGGTCGACTATCACAAGCTCGACAACGGCCTGAAAGTGGTCCTCTCCCCCGACCACACCGCGCCCACGGTCGCGGTGGCCGTTTATTACGGCATCGGCTTCCGGGTCGAGCCGCGCGACCGTACCGGCTTCGCGCATCTCTTCGAGCACCTCATGTTCCAGGGCTCGGAGAACCTCGGCAAGATGGAGTTCATCAAGCTCGTGCAGTCGAACGGCGGCGTCCTCAACGGCTCCACGCGCTTCGATTTCACGAACTACTTCGAGATCGTGCCGGCGCACACGCTGGAAACGGTCCTGTGGGCCGAGGCCGACCGCATGCGCGGGCTGGCCATCACGCAGGACAACCTGAAGAACCAGCAGGAAGTCGTGAAGAACGAAGTGCGCGTGAACGTGCTGAACCAGCCGTACGGCGGCTTCCCCTGGCTCGACCTGCCGCAGTACGCGAACACGAACTGGTACAACGCCCACAACTTCTACGGCGACCTGTCGGACCTCGACGCGGCGACGCTGGAAGATTCGCGCACGTTCTTCAAGACCTATTACGCGCCGAACAACGCCGTGGTGGCGATCACCGGCGACTTCGACCAGGCGCAGGCGCTGGCGTGGGTCCGCCAGTATTTCGGCGGGATCCCCGCCGTGCCGCAGCCGCCGAAGGCGGACATCTCCGAGCCGCGCCAGACCGAGGAGAAGCGGCAGACGAAGGTGGACGAGAAAGCGACCCGTCCCGCGCTCGCCGTCGGCTGGCACGCGCCGGCCGCCGACACGCCGGAGTATTACGCGATGGGGATCATCGACCAGATCCTCGCCTCGGGGAACGACTCCTGGCTCTACCAGGACCTCGTGCAGACGCGCGGCCTGACGGGCGAGATCGCGTCGACGATGAACGCGCTCGGCAACATGTTCAACATCAACGGGCCGACCCTGTACATGGCCTGGCTGTTCCACGATAAGGAAAAGACCGCCGACGAGATCCTGAGCGCGCTCGATGCGAGCGTGGCCCGCCTGCAGTCGCAGCCGGTCGACGCGGCGACGCTGGAGCGCGCGCGCGTGAAGATGCGCTCGGCGCTGTATGACGAGGTGGAAGGCTTCTTCGGCTTCGGCCGCGCCGACCTGCTGGCGTCGTTCGCGCTCTTCTACGACGACCCGCACCGCATCAACCAAATCGAAGAGCAGTTCGCGAAGGTGACGCCGGAGCTGATCCAGCGCACCGCGCAGGAGTACCTGCGCCCCACGAACCGCACCGTGCTGGTCGTGAACCCGAGGAGCTGACCGCAATGAAAAGAACGACAACCATGCTTGCGATGCTGCTCGCCGCAACGGGCGCATTCGCACAGACGGCAACCATCACCACGCAGACTCCCGCCGCGGCGACGGCGAAACAGGCGCCGCCGGCACCCGGCACGCCGCACAACTTCACGATCCCGGCGATCCGCCGATTCTCGCTGCCCAACGGGCTGCAGGTGCGCTTCGTCCCCTACGGCGAAGTGCCGAAGGCCACGGTCCGCCTGGTGACGCAGACCGGAAACGTCGACGAGGCGGCCACCGAGACGTGGCTGGCCGACGTCACCGGCTCGATGATGGAGCAGGGCACCGCCACGCGCTCGGCGGAACAGATCGCGCAGGAAATGGCGATGATGGGCGGCGCGCTCGACATAGGAGTCGGCGTGAACCAGACCACCATCGGCACCGACGTCTTCTCGGAATCGGCCGCGAACGCGGTGGCGCTGATCGCGGACGTCGTCCGCAATCCGCGTCTCCCGGAGTCGGAGCTGACGCGCATCAAGGCCGACCTCGCGCGCAACCTGTCGATCCAGCGCAGCCAGCCGGGGCCGATCGCGGCCGAGAAATTCTCGCAGGTGCTGTTCGGCGACTCCCCGTACGGACGCACCTTCCCGACCGAGCAGCAGTTGCAGTCGTACACGCTCGACCAGGTGCGCACGTTCCACGACCGCAACTTCGGCGCGGCGCGCGGCTTCTTCTACGTGGTCGGCAAGTTCGACGCGAACGCGGTCGAAGCCGCGATCCGCCGCAGCTTCAGCGACTGGAAAGCCGGCAACCCCGCCACGAAGCCGTCGGTGACGCCGACCGCCCGCCGCGCGGTCTACCTGATCGACCGTCCGGGCGCGGTGCAGTCGACGCTCTACATCGGCCTGCCGATGAATGACGCCACCGCTCCCGACTTCCTGGCCATCACGGTCATGAACTCGCTCCTCGGCGGCTCGTTCGGCTCGCGCATCACCAGCAACATCCGCGAGCAGAAGGGGTACACGTATTCGCCGACCAGCGCCGTGACCTCGCGCCTCGGCGCCGGCTCCTGGGCCGAGATGGCCGACGTGACGACGAACGTGACCGGCGCGTCGATCAAGGAGATCCTCTACGAGGTGGATCGCCTCCGGAACGACGCACCGACCGCGGACGAGCTGCGCGGCATCCAGAACTTCCTGGCCGGCACGTTCGTGCTCCGCAATTCCGCCCGCCCCGGCATCGCCGCACAACTCGCCTTCCTCGACCTCTACAGCCTGAGCGAAGACTACCTGCGCAACTACGTGCAGCGCGTCTACGCCCTCACCCCCGCCGATATCCAGCGCATGGCCAGCACCTACATCGATCCGTCGAAGCTGGCGATCGTCGTGGTGGGCGACCGGGCGCAGGTGACGGAGCAGTTGAAGCCGTACGGGGAGATCGTGCAGTAACTTTGGTGTCAGGTATCTGGGGTGTATCGCCCGGGCGAGAATCCCCAGACACCTGACACCCGGCACCATCCGTGCCGCGCGTCACCAGCACACCGTACGATTCCGGGTAGACTAACCCTCAATGAAACCCGGTGACACCCTCGACGGCCGCTACACCATCACTGACCGCCTCGGCGCGGGCGGCATGGGCGAGGTTTTCAAGGCCGTGCACACGATGCTCGGCTCGCCGCGCGTCATCAAGGTCGTGCACGCGCACATCTCCACGAACGCCGATGCGAAGGATCGCTTCCTGCGCGAGGCGCGCGCGGCGACGAAGATCCAGCATGGCAACGTCGCCACCCTCCACGACTTCGCGACGCTCCCCGACGGCGCGCACTACATGGTCTGGGAGTTCATCGACGGGGAGAACCTCGCGGAGCGGCTGCGCCAGCGCGGCACGCTCCCTCCCCGCCAGGCGGTGCACATCGCGGTGCAGGCGCTACGCGGGCTCGAGGCCATCCACCGCGCCGGGATCATCCATCGCGACATCAGTCCCGAGAACCTGATGATCACCGCGGACGACGAGGTGAAGATCATCGACCTCGGCGTGGCCAAGCTGCAGGATCCGGACGCCGTGTCGCAGACGCGCACCGGCATCTTCGTCGGCAAGCTGCGGTACGCGTCGCCGGAGCAACTCGGCTTTATCCCCGAGGGGGAGACGATCGACGCGCGCGCGGACATCTACGCGCTCGGGATGGTGCTGGTCGAGTTGCTGACGGGACGTCCGCCGTACGAGGCGAAGTCGCCGCACGAATACTTCCTGCTGCACGCGCGCGACGTCGCGAAGACCACCATGACGCCGCTGCCGACCGAGCTCCCCGGGAGCGCGGCGCTGCAGCAGGTGCTCGAGAAAGCGCTCGCCCGCAATCGCAACGAGCGCTTCGCATCGGCACGAGAGTTCATCCAGGCGTTGGAGCAGATCGAGCGGACGCTGCCCGAGACGACGCACGCTCCGACCGTCATGCTGCCGCTGGACGGCGATGAGACGATGAAGGTCCGCCAGAAGACGGCAGTCGCGGCGACAGCCGTGTCGGCAGCCGCTGCCGGTGCACCAACGCTCCTGACGCCCATCCCGTCGCCTCCGCCCGCTGTATCGGTGCAACTGCGTAAGGGGATCAACCCGGCATACGTCGTGGTGATGATCGCGGTGGTGGTGCTGCTCGCGGGCGGCGCGCTGTTCTGGCCGCGCACGACGCGCGAGCCGATCCTCCGTACCGCGAACACGGCCGTACCGCCCGTTCGTACACCCGTGCTCGAAACGACGAGCACCGTCGCTCCGCCACCTGCCGCCGCCGCTCCGCAGATCGCAGAGGCAGCGGTGACGGTGAGCGCCGCCCCCACGCTCTCCGCGCCGGTCGTGACGACCACCCGCGCCATGCCGAAGCCCGCCGCTCCGGTGGTGCGCGAGCGGGAACAGACGCCGCCTCCCAAGCCGCGCGAAACGCCGCGCCCGTCCCTCGCGCCGGTCGTGACCTACGTCGACGGCCACGACTCCGGCCTGAACGACCGCGCCGTCGAACGCCTGCGCGAGGAGCTGCAAGGCACGACTACCGTAGCCCTGCGAGCCGGCGGCATGCAGGTGCAGGTGATGCGCGCCCTCCGCGACAACTTCCCGGACATCCAGTTCGAAGCTCACGCGCCGGTGGTCATTCGTTTCGACGGCACCTTCGACCGCCTCGGCCGCGGCCGCAAACGCCGCGCCGCGGTGGCAACCGTGGAAAAAGACGGCCGCACCATCTTCCGCTACGAGCTCCCGGACGAAACGTACCGCGTCGGCATGGACCCCGCGGAATCGTTCGCACGCGTGTTAGCGGACGCGATGCAGCCGTAGTGCCTTGCGTCCCCGTGATGAGGCTGCAGCGTCAAGAGCAGCAAGACGTGCCTTGGTTGTCAAGGGCGAGTTTCCGCGGGAAACCACCGGCCGATCAGCTCGCGAAGCTTGAGGAATGCAGGATCGGTGCACCTCGCGACACTGACACGTCTCGCAAGCTCTCCGTAAACCGCGGACGAGCGGGGCTGTCCCGTCAGACGCAATACCGCCTGCAAAGCCTCTTTGGGACGGGGCGGTTTTACCGCTTCCTCCGGCCAGAATCCCCTCCCCGCCAGCCATTGGCGCAATTCGATGTCTTCGTTCCAACTCAGACAGGCCGCGAGATGAGGAGAGTCCGTCCAGACCCAATTCTCTACCTCAGGATCGATGACTACACACGCCGCACGCTCATTCCAACCGCTCGCAGACAGCCGCTCCTCGACCTCAGCCTCGATATCGCTACGATCTTTCGTGGCGCCGCTTCCTTCCCGGTCGAAGATCACGATAGCGTGCCGGTACTGACCGGCTAGGCCCGAAAGGAATTCAGCCGCGCGACGGTAGCAGCCAGGATCCCGGCCGACATGGACAAACGAGCGAGCAGCAAAAGCCCGGCATCCCAGCGCATGTGGGCGCGAGAGCAAGTTCGTGACACCAGTCTCGATTGTCTTGTCGGCAGCCAGCAACACAAGATCCGCCATCAACCGAGAACCCCACCCGCGAATAGTTCTCCAAGCGACACTTCATGCTTCCAGCTTCGAAGAGCAGGATGAAGATCGCCCCTTACGATATCTGTCGCTCCATCATGCGTTTTGGCAAAGCACAGTACCTGCGTTGAATCAACGATACTGAGAATGACGGGCGAATGCGTGGCCAGCAGAATCTGGGCTGTGTAGACCGACGAAAGCGACTCATAGACAGTTTCGACGGCTCTCGGATGAATCCCATTCTCGGGTTCTTCGATGAGGTAAAGTCCGGAGAATGCCGGGAGATAGGGTAGGAGCGTCAGCGCAAGCATACGTAAAGTACCATCCGAAACCATCCACGACGGAACTTCGTAGCCGCTCGCGTAACGAATTACCAGATAGCTGTGCCGGTCGTCAGGTCGCTCGCGGACAAGCACTTCCTCGACATCGTGCAACGCTGTGCGAACGTGCGCCAGCCATGCTGCATATTTAGCAGGCGTACGTTTGCGCAGATCAGCGATCACCCATGGGAGATTGGAACCATCGGCTCTGAAGCCGCGCGTCTGCTGCGGCGGGCTTGCGCGACGAATGAGCGCGCTGTTGAGGACCAGCTGTTCAACACCATTGATGAGCAGCTGCTTCAGCCAGGTTGAAACGGGGAATTTAGACTCGTCTTCAGGTAAGTTTCCCAGCGCCGATTTCCGCGGCCCAAGCTTGAACGTGGGCGCATAGCCTTCGCCTGTCTCTGGATAGAAATTGTCATTCCCGGTAGGTTGCTTTTTAATAATCGCTTTTGCTTTGGTACTCGTCGTCGACAGAATCGACGCCGGAGGCGGTGCCGGCATAGGAAACAATGTGCGCGGCGTCAACAGGCGTTCAGCAGTCCGCTTGAGAAGCACCTTCTCGTGTATCAGTTTCAGTTCGCCGGTATCGCTGTCGGTGCCAATCTCAACCTCATATCGTACAGCTCGGAAGTCTGGCTCTTTCAGAAGTTTACGTTTCTCATCCGGGATGTCTGCCTCAACCGCCAGTTGAAAGCTCTCGTTCTCATGTCGCTTGAATACCAGATCGTAAAAGTTCTCGGATCGCTCGCGGACCGCTGCTTCCAAGCCGTCAGACACCAAGCGCCCTAAAAAAGCGATGGTATCGAGAAACGTGCTCTTGCCACTCGCGTTCGGCCCCACCAGCACATGAAAACCGCCGATAGGCTGTTTCACATACAAAAGGCTTCGGTAACGGAGCGCTTCGATCAATGTTATCAACGTTTTACCTCGTGATTCCTGTCGGTATTCTATCGTGACTCTCGTCTCGTCCCCGAATTCAGGTTCAGCGTAACGTAGCGCTCGGCGCCTGGGGTGCCGGTGGCGTTGCCGGAAGCGTCGGGGAAGGCGTCGCTGGAGGAGCGGGCGTTGCCGGTGACGGTGAAGGAGGATGGGACGGTTTACGTCGATACGCTGGTCATCCGGCGCGATGAATTGCCGGCGGCGCTGAAGACGTTGCGGGCGACCGCGTCCGCGCGGCCGATTGCGGTGCGGGCGGACAAGCGTGTGCCGTACGGCGATGTGGCCGGCGTCCTCGGGGCGTGCCGGGACGCCGGCTGGACCGACGTGGCGCTGGTTACGACTCCACCAGCGTCCTCAGTTGCCGCGACGCCACGGTGAGCATCGCCAGGTCAACCGTCGTCGCGGCGCGGAAGTCGTGCATGGTCTGGTCGACGCGCTCGACGACGCGGGGGCGCCTGGCGAGCCAGGTCTCGACCGGGTCGCCTCCGGCGCCGTTCGTCTCGGTCATGACGCGGGCGGCGATGGTGCTCTGGTAGTTGAACAGGTCGTCCACCAGCGATGTGAGCGCGCTCTTCTGCCAGGGCGTTTCGGCGGCAACGCCGTGGCTGGCGCTGCGGAGGCGATCGAGCGCGAAGCGCTCACCGACCCCGAAGTAGACGCGCGCCACATCCTCGACGCCGTGCGTCGCGTCGGCCCGTGCGATGCGGATGATGTCCATGGCGGAGCTCATCACGTCGAGGCTGGCCACGCGTTTGGCGAGCGGCTCCGGGATCTGGTCTTCCATCAGCTCCGCCTGGCGCACGCGCACGCGGCCGAGCATCGACGCCGGCAGCACCTGCACCAGGCGGTCGCCGATCGCTTCGATGCGGGGACGGAACTCGTTCACCAGCGCAGCGATGTCGAGGCGTTCGTAGTCGCTGCGCAGCAGCCAGAGGATCGCGCGTTCGAGCAGGCGCGCGACGGCGATCATCATGTCGAGCTGGACGCTCGCCGGGAGCTTGTTGTCCAGCGCCTCGATGTCGCGCCAGATCGTGCGGAGGTCGAACGAATCGCGCATGACGATGAACGCGCGGGCGATATCGGCGTAGCCCTTGCCCGTCTCGTCGACCATCGCCCAGGGGAACGTCGGGCGGACGCGGTTGATCATGGCGTTCGTGACCACCGTGCCGATGATCTCGCGGCGGAGGCGATGGCGCTCGATGGCGGAGCGGAAGCGGACGCGCAGCTCGTCCGGGAAGTACAGCACGAGGTCGTTCGCGAGCTGCGGGTCGTCCGGCAGGTCGGTCTTCACGAGGTCCTCGAACAGCACCATCTTCGCGTACGCGAGCAGCACCGCGATCTCGGGACGGGTCAGGCCGAGGCCCCGTGTGTGGCGCTCGGCGATGGTCTCGTCGTCGGGCAGGCCTTCGATCGCACGATCGAGCTTCCCCAGCTTCTCGAGGCCGCGCATGAAGCGCGCCTGCGTGTCGAGCAGCTCTTCGCCGAGCGTGTGGGTGATGGAGATCGCCTGCGTCTGTTCGTAGTTGTCGCGCAGCACGAGGCCGGCCACGTCGTCGGTCATCTCGGCGAGGATGCGGTTGCGCTCCTCGATGCCGGAGAGCTCGCCGCGCGTGATCGCGTCGTTGAGCGCGATCTTGATGTTGACCTCATGGTCTGACGTATCGACGCCGGCCGAGTTGTCGATCGCGTCGGTGTTGATGTGGCCGTCGATGAGCGCGTACTCGATGCGGCCGCGCTGCGTGAAGCCGAGGTTGGCCCCTTCGCCCACGACCCGCACGCGGAGCTCATTGCCGTTGATGCGGATCGCATCGTTGGCGCGATCGCGCGCGGCGGCGTGATCCTCTTCCGAGGACTTGACGTACGTCCCGATACCGCCGAGCCACAGCAGGTCGGCGCGCGCCTGGAGGATCGCGCGCATCAGCTCCGTCGGCGTGACGACCTTCTTCGGCAGCTCGAACAGCGCCTGCACTTCCTCGGAGACGGCGATCGTTTTCGCGCTGCGCTCGAACACCGCGCCGCCCTGGGACAGCAGCTCGGGGTTGTAGCCGTTCCAGTTCAGGCGGTTGTCGAACATGCGGCGGCGTTCTTCGAAGCTGCGCGCCGGATCGGGATCGGGGTCGACGAAGATGTGGGAGTGGTTGAACGCCGCGAGCAGCTTCGCGTGTGACGAGAGCAGCAGCGCGTTGCCGAAGACGTCGCCCGACATGTCGCCGACGCCGACGCAGGTGAAGTCTTCGCTCTGCGTGTCGAGGCCGAGCTCGCGGAAGTGTCGCTTGACCGCTTCCCACCCGCCGCGCGCGGTGATGCCCATCCCCTTGTGGTCGTACCCGGCGGAGCCGCCGGAGGCGAACGCGTCCCCGAGCCAGAAACCGTACTCGGCGGAGATGGAGTTC
>Ga0190270_10000044_pt1 | contig 65645 bp, 67 predicted proteins | sample Popmic320T_FD_133748 | JGI IMG/M metagenome (GOLD analysis project Ga0190270, IMG submission 133748) | Populus adjacent soil microbial communities from riparian zone of Weber River, Utah, USA - 320 T | ecosystem: Environmental > Terrestrial > Soil > Riparian zone | place: USA: Utah | collected...
ATGTTGTCGTTGACGTCGTCGGTGTAGGTGACCGTGATCCCGGTCTGCTCTTGGAACACGTTGAACGTCGAGCTCGTGTTGCTGCGCGGGTCGATATAGGCCGGCCAGTTGGAGATGATCAGCTCGTGCTCGGACGCCGACAGGTCGGTGCTCGGACACGACTGGGGGGTCTGTTTGGCGCCTTCTAGCTCGAACTGCGGCAAAACCGCCGCGCTGCCACCGAGGAATGCCGCCAGACCGGCACCCTGAAGTAGCCTCCGCCTCGACAACCGTGGCGCCATGGTCAAGCCTCCCCACGTCACCGTCCGACCCGCTCCGGGTCGCATCGTGGCATGGGCAGCGGCCGTCGTACAAGGGATTCCGTCGTCACGATACGTGTCCGCAACGAAAAGCCATATCGAATCACCCATCTCGCACAGGGATCAGTAGCAAGGGTCCGTTACGCTGACCCCTGTGGTGAACCGCAGGGAGAAGGCCTCCAACCGCCGCAACGATCGTGGCATCGTCCTCGACGACGTCTCTAAGGCCATTATCACCGAGCTGCAGCAGGACGGTCGTCGACCCTATGCGGCGATCGGCAAGGCGGTCGGCCTCTCCGAAGCGGCGGTCCGGCAACGCGTCCAGCGGCTCCTCGACAACAGCGTCATGCAGATCGTGGCGGTCACCGATCCGCTCGAGGTCGGCTTTCCACGCCAGGCAATGATCGGGATCAGCGTCGAGGGTCCGCTGGAGCCGGTTGCCGACACCCTCGCAGAGATGGACGAGATCGACTACGTCGTGATCACCGCCGGCGGCTTCGACCTGCTGGCCGAAGTGGTCTGCGTGAGCGACGAGCAGCTCCTCGAGGTCGTGTCTAAGCAGATCCGGACCATCCCCGGCGTACGCCGCACCGAATCGTTCGTCTACCTCCAGCTACGTAAGCAGACGTACGCCTGGGGCGTTCGCTGATTGACGTCACATGGACCGAACCCGCTATCGCCAACTGTCGCTGTGGCATGCGACCGCCAACGACCTCTGGACGCCCCGAGAGACGCTCCCGGCATCGACCGACTGCGATGTCGCCATCGTCGGCGCCGGTTTTTCCGGACTGTGGACGGCGTACTATCTCGCCCGTCTCGATCCGAGCCTGCGCATCGTCGTGATCGAAAAGGAGGTCGCCGGCTTCGGCGCCTCCGGACGCAACGGCGGCTGGTGCAGCGCGCTGTTTCCGGTCTCGCTGTCGGGCGTGGCCCGGCGCGGCGATCGCGACGGGGCGATCCGGCTGCAGCGAGCCCTCAACGACACGGTGCAGGAGGTCGGGCGCGTCGTCGACGCCGAAGCAATCGACGCGTCCTACCAACGGGGTGGCACGATCGTCCTGGCCCGCACCAAGGTCCAGTTGCGCCGGGCCCGGGCTGAGGTCGACGAGGCGCGGGAGTGGGGCATCGGGCCCGACGACCTTCGACTGCTCGACGCCGACGAGGCGCGTCAGCAGCTCGACGCGTCCGAGGTCGTCGGTGGCACATTCACCCCGCACTGCGCGGCGATCCATCCGGCTCGGCTCGTGCGAGGGCTGGCCCGCGCGGCCGAGGCGCGAGGGGTTCGGATCTACGAGCAGACTCCGGCCCTCGCGATAGAGCCGGGCTCCGTGCGTACTTCTGCTGGTCGAGTCCGCGCCGACGTGATCGTGCGGGCCACCGAGGCCTACACAGCACGGCTGCCCGGACTGCGACGCGTCGTCGCCCCGGTCTATTCGCTGATGGTCGCGACCGAGCCGCTGCCGCAGACGTTTTGGGACGCGACCGGACTCGCCGACCGGCAGACGTTCAGCGACGGCAGGCACTTGCTGATCTACGGGCAACGCACGCGGGACGGTCGGATCGCCTTCGGGGGTCGCGGTGCGCCGTATCACTTCCGGTCGTCGATCCGGCCCGAGTACGACCAGAAGCCAGCCGTGTTCGACGCGCTCCGGAGGACGCTCGTCGAGTTGCTGCCTGACCTGCGCGGCGTCACATTCACCCACGCATGGGGCGGCGCCCTCGGGATGCCTCGCGACTGGCATGCCTCGGTGGGTCTGGACCGCCAGACCGGCCTGGGGTGGGCCGGGGGCTACGTCGGCGACGGCGTCGGCACCTCGAACCTCGCCGGACGCACCCTCGCCGACCTCATCGCGGGCCGCCAAAGCGACCTGGTCGACCTGCCGTGGGTCGGCCACCACAGCCGGTCATGGGAGCCCGAGCCACTGCGTTGGCTCGGCATCAACGCCGGCCTGCGCGCGATGACATTGGCCGACGCCGAGGAGTCACACACCGGCCGGCCTAGCCTGATCGCCCGCGCGGTGGCGCCGCTGGTGGGCCGGCACTGACGCCTCCAGGCGTCGGTACGCCGCGTCCACAGGCCGTCCTGCACGGGGCGTTGTCCACAACCGCCGCTCGGTCTGGCGCAACCGCCGAGATCCGGACCCACGCTCCCTGGCATGAAGCGACGACATCGCATCTTGTTGGTCCTGCTGCTCGTCGTGGTGATCGTCGGGCTTGTTCTCGACGCCTTCGCCATGGGGACGTCGGCGCGTTCCGACAACAACAGCTGGACCTGGCCCCTCGACCCGCGACCCGAGATCGTTGATGGCTTCGACCCGCCGGACGATCCGTACGGTTCCGGTCATCGTGGCGCCGACCTCGCCAGCCACGTCGGCCAGCCGGTGCTTGCGGTCGCCGGTGGCCGGGTCAGCTTCGTCGGCGTGATCGCGGGTCGCGGCGTGGTCGTGGTCGATCATGGCGCCGAGCGGTCGACCTATGAGCCGGTGATCGGCGAAGTGCGTGTGGACCAGCCGGTGCAGGCGGGAGATCCGCTGGGTCGGCTCGAGTTGGTCGGCAGCCATTGCTGGCCACGGGCCTGTCTGCATCTCGGTCGAATCGCCGGCGAAACCTACCGCGATCCGCTCGAGCTGCTCGGCGGCGGCGGTCCGATCCGGCTACTGCCCTTCCACGAGTCAGCGGCCGCGGCCCCAGAGGCCGGACAGTCAGACGGTGGGCGGTCGCTGCCAGTCGGCGGGCCGTTTGTCGGGCCGCCGTCTTCGGATAGCGCGACCGTCGACGCCCGTGTCATCGCCGCGATCCACGCTGCCTTGACCACGGTGGTGCGCGAGTTCGCCTGACGGCGCGACCCGGTCAGGCGCGAGGATGCGCCAGTCGATAGGCCCTTCGGAGCCGCTCGTTGCTGACATGGGTGTAGAGCTGCGTCGTGGCGAGGGACGCATGGCCGAGCAACTCCTGGACGCTTCGCAGATCGGCGCCGCCCTCGAGCAGATGTGTCGCCATCGTGTGCCGCAGCCCGTGCGGTCCGATGTCCGGGGCACCGTCGACGTCGGACAGCCGGCGATGGACCATGCGGCGAATCGTGCGCGGGTCGATGCGTCCGCCGCGGGCGCCGACGAACACGGCCGGACCGCTCCGCGTCGTGGTCAGCGCCGGCCGGCCGTTTCGCAGCCAGGTGTCGAGTGCCTTGGCCGCCGGAGTGCCGAACGGGACTGATCGCTCCTTGCGTCCCTTGCCGAAAACCCGCAGCAGGTTGCGCTCTCGATCGATGGCGTCGACGTCCAACCCGACCAGCTCGCCGACCCGGATGCCGGTGGCATAGAGCAACTCGATGATCGCGACGTCGCGCAGCCCGATCGCGCCCTCGTCGGCGGCGGCAGCCTCGGTCGCGTCGAGCAGCGACCGAACCTCGCCGGCTCGCAGGCTCGACGGCAACGTCCGGTGGCGTTTGGGTGAGGCGAGCAGGGCGGCGGCGTCCTCGGTCGCCCGACCGGTCCGGACCTGCCATTGGGTAAACACCCGCGCCGCCGTGGCGCGGCGAGCGAGCGTCGTCCGGGCCTTGCCCCGAGTCTGCAGGTTGGCCAGCCAACTCCGCATGACGCTCAGGTCGAGCTGGGCCGGATCGTCGCACCCGAGACGCTGAGCGTGCCCGGCAAGTCCGGTCAGATCGGTTAGATAGGCCCGTACCGTGTGCGCCGACAGGTCTCGCTCGACACGGAGATGCTGCTCGTAGGCGCCGAGCACCTCCGCCCACGCGTCCGACGGGACCGCATCGTCGCTCGCGCCGTCGGACCTCACTTCGGCACTGTGCGACGACGGCGCCGCTGCGACAAGAGGGCGCGCCGGAAGGGCCATCCGAAACACCCTCGCACGAGTGCATCGGCTCAGCGATGTCGGAGCCTCTCGGCGGCCTGCCGGGTCAGCCGCCACCCGTCGCCGGTGCGCTCGACCCAGCCGGAGTACATGAGGCGGCCGAGCACAGTGATCGCCTCCTCCATGCCCACGCGCGCGTCGGACGCGATCGTGGCGATGCCGGCAGCCCGGCGGGACGGAACGGCCTCGAGGACCGCCAGCTCGTCGGCCCCGAGCGCGTCGGTCGGTCGATGCTCCCCCGCGATCCAGCCGACCGTGTCGGACCCCAAGGGCGCCACCATTTCGACGACTTCGGAGCCTGACGTCACCAGCACGGCGCCGCCGTCACGTATCACCTGATGGACCCCTACCGACGTCGAGCTCGTGACCGGGCCGGGCACGCCCATCGTCTGGCGCCCGAGCCGCGCCGCCCAGTTGAGCGTGTTGAGCGCTCCACTGCGGCGGGCCGCCTCGACGACGACCGTGCCGGACGCGATGGCGGCGATCACGCGATTGCGGGCGAGAAAGCGCACCCGGGACGGCCTCGTGCCGGGACACACCTCGCTCACCACCAAGCCCTCGGCGGCGATCCGCTCGATCATCGGCTGGTGGGCGGTCGGATAGGCGACGTCGACCCCGCAGGCCAGGACGGCGACGGTCAACCCGCTCAGCGCGAGCGCTCCGCGATGGGCGGCCGCGTCGATCCCGAACGCCGCACCGGACACGACGGGAAGCTGTCGCTCGGCGCAGTCGGCCCCGATGTCACCCGCGATCTGCGCGCCGTATTCCGTGCAGGCCCGCGACCCGACGACCGCGACCGCGGCGGTGCTCATGGCCGGCAACAACTGCGGACCACGGACCCATAGGCCGAGCGGCACGCCACCACGATCCTGCAAGGGGTCGAGATGCACGAGGTCGTCGAGCTGACTCGGCCACTCGTCGTCGCCGGGGCAGACCCACCGCCGGTCGGTGTCCTCCGAAGCGACGAGGAGTCGCTCGGCGCGTCGGGTGAGATCGGCCGACCCCAGGGCAACCCGCCAGCCCGGCGGACACCGGCCGTCGCCGTTGCGAATCCACTCGCGGGCGTCGACGCCACCGTGGGTCGTGACCAGCTCGGCGAGCCGTGGATGGCCGGGTTCGGTCATGAGCGACAACTCAAGCCGAGCCAGCCGCTCGGACTCACGGTCTGTGACCGACGACGTCGGCAACGGCAGCGCCTCGCCTTCGACTCGACCGGGCGACCCGGCGCTCATGCGACGACCTCCGATGGGCGCGTCCTCGCGATCGGAAGTGGCCCGGAGTCACGCAGCAGGATCGCGTTGTGCACGTCGTCGTCGCTCGGCTCGGCCCGGCCGGCGAGGTCGGCGAGAGTCCACGACAGCCGCAGGATGCGGTCGGCGCCACGCGCACTGATCCGCCCCTCGGCGAGGCCGGCCTCGATCTCGGACACCCGTGAACTCCGGACCGGCCACTTGCTCCGCAGCGCGGTGCCGGGCACCTCCGAGTTGCGCCGCCACGGTGTCTCGGCATAGCGCGCCGCCTGTCGCTCTCGGGCCGCTCGGACCCGGGTCGCCACCGTGCTCGTGCTCTCGACGAAGGCGAGGTCGCGGCGCAGTTCGTGACGGCGCACCGGCTGCACGGTGCGATAGATGTCGATCCGGTCGCGAACCGGACCCGAGATGCGGTGGCGATAGCGCCGCTTGCTCGCCGGCGAGCACTCACAACGGTCGCCCCGACCCCAGTCGAAGCCGCACGGACACGGGTTAGCAGCCAGCACCAGCTGAAACTCGGCCGGAAACGTCGCCGTCCGCTCGGATCGTCCGATGCTGATCTGCCCGCTCTCGAGCGGCTGCCGCAACCCTTCGAGGACGTGCGAGGCAAACTCCGGAGCCTCGTCCATGAAAAGCACCCCGCGATGCGCCAACGACATCGCGCCGGGCCGCAAGATCCGGCTGCCGCCACCGATGATCGAGACCAGCGTCGCGGAGTGGTGCGGATCGAGGAACGGCGGTCGGGTCAGGAGCGGCCGGTCGGCCGGGAGCGTTCCGGCGATCGAGTGCACGGCGCTGACCTCGAGCGACTCGTCGACGTCGAGATCGGGCAGCAATCCCGGGAGTCGCTCGGCGATCATCGTCTTGCCGGCGCCGGGTGGACCTTCGAGCAGCAGGTGATGACCACCGGCGGCGGCGACCTCGACGCACCAGCGGGCCTCGCCCTGACCGAGCACCTCCTCGAGGTCGAGCCCGGCGACTCGGTCTTGCCCGGACCAGATCGCCCGCGGCGAGTACGCCAGCGGCGGCACCGGCGGATCGTCGTCGGGCAGCTCGCCGTCGGTGAGCAACGCGATCGCCTGCCGTAGCGACCGCAGCCCGACGACGGAGACGCCCTCGACCGCCTCGGCTTCGGCGGCGTTGACTTCCGGGACCATCACACGGGTGATGCCGGTGCGAGACGCCGCGAGGGTCGCGGGCAGCACGCCCGGCACCGCGCGCAGCCGGCCGTCCAGCGCGAGCTCGCCCAGCAGCACGGCATCTTCGAGCGGCTCGCCCGGCACCGTGCCGTCGGCGGCCAGCACCCCGAGTGCGATCGCGAGGTCGTAGATCGCCCCGCCCTTGGGCACCGAGGCCGGCGACAGCCCGATCGTCAGATTGCGGTTGGGCCATCGATGTCCGGAGTTGATCACCGCCGCCCGGCACCGATCACGCGACTCCTTCAGGGCCGGGTCTGGCAGCCCCACCAGCTGAGTGCGAGGCAGCCCCGGACCCATGTAGACCTCGACGTCGATCACCGTGCCCTGGACGCCCTCCAAGGTCACCGCGTTGGTCCGCGCCAGCGACACTCAAGCCACCGCCTGAAGATGCTCGACCTCGGGCCGGCCGTCGTGCGGCACGAAGATCGAGACGACGTCGATACGGACTTCGCGCGGCGTGAGCGTGTGCTCGGCCAGCCACCGAGCCGTGAGCCGGCGCAATCGGTCGGCCTTCGCCGGTGTGACGGCTTCCGTCGGGGGCCCGAACAGGTCAGTCGTCCGCGTCTTGACCTCGACGACGACCAACGCTTCGCCGCTGCGCGCGACGATGTCGATCTCGCCGAGGTCGCACCGCCAGTTGCGGTCGAGGATCACCATGCCGGCGTCGGTCAAGGACTTGGCGGCGAGCTCCTCACCCCATTGGCCAAGGGCTCGCCGTCCACGTGCCGTGGTTGCCATCGCTCCACCTCCGCCTCAAGAGTGGGGCGGCGGAGTCGGACGAAGCCGAGCACACCAGTCAGCTGTGGACAAACTCGGGACCCGGCCGGCTGTGGAAATCGACGGCGATCTGGCCCCACGACGGCCCAACGGCCAGCGGCAGCCCGCCACGTTCTGCGTACAGAAAGTACGTCTTTCCACGGACGACGCCCGGGGTCGCGGCTGGCGACACTGGACGTGACTGTGCCGGACATTCGGACACGGCGGGGAGTGACTCGAGCATGAGACGTCGACCGCAAGCGATCGTCGGGGCAACCATCGGGCTGACGCTGCTCGGAGCCGGAGGCAGCGCGGTCGCGAGTACCGATGCGGCGCCGCCAGTCAGTCCGGCCGCCGCGGACAGCCCACGAGCAGCCGACCAGGTCGCGCCGATCCGATCGTTCGCCACCTCCGAATACGGCATTCGGAGGCCCACCGGGCTCGCCTGGGACGCGGCATCCGGACGGCTCGTCGTCCCTGGCGACGCCAGAGCGGCCGGCACCGAGCTCGTCTCGCTGACCCCCGCCGAGACCCGCCGCACCTCTGTCGTCATGCACAGGTTGCCCGCCAAGGCAGCCGTCGCCGTCGACCCGACGGACGGCTCCGTCGACGCGCTGTCCGGGTCGTCCGTGCTCGCCGCGACGTACGACGCCACCGGAACCCGCGTCGTCCTGGCCGCCGGCAACACGGTCGTACGCCAAACCCGCGACGACCGTACGACGCGAACGCCGATCCGAGGCGTCAGCGGACACCGACTGCATGGGATCGCGACGACCGGCCCCCTCGCCTACACCTACGACGCCACGACGGGCGAACTGCTCGGCATCAGCCGACACGGCCGGATCCAGACGCGCTACGACGCCTCCGGCCTCGGTCTGGCCGATGTACGCGGACTCGCCTTCGCTCCCTCGGCCGACGCCACCGACGACCCGTCGACCAGCAGCCTCTACATCGCGGACGCCGGATCCGGGAAGGTGACCGGGCAGATCGCCGAGGCCACCCTCGCGCCGACGGCCGTTCCCACGATCGCGGCGACCGGGTCGCTCGTCCGCACGGTCGCCACGTCGGCCTTCAACCCGCCGAGCCCGGACCCGTCGGGAGTGGCCTACATCCCCGGCGCGGATCGGCTGTTCATCGCCGACGGCGAGGTCGACGAGATGTCGATCTTCCAGGGCAAGAACCTCTTCCGGACCACCCGTACCGGCACGCTCGACGACACCGGCGTCTCCCAGCCGTGGTCGGACGAGCCAGTCGGCGTCGGATACAACCCGACCAACAACCACCTGCTCGTCAGTGACGACGATCAGAAGGAGATATTCGACATCGCGCCGGGCGGTGACGGCCGATACGGCACCCCGGACGACACCGTCACGCACTTCGACACCAACGCCTTCGGCAACACCGACCCCGAGGGAGTCGAGTTCGACGCCGCCACCGGGTCGATCTGGACCGTCGACGGCGTCAACACGCAGGTCTACCGGTACCGGCCGGGACCCGACGGGCAGTTCGGCACCTCCGACGACATCCGCAGCAACTTCGACGTGGGCGTGTACGGCGCACGCGACCCCGAGGGCATCGGCTTCGACTCCGTACGGGACACCCTCGTCATCGTCGACGACGGCTCGGAGACCATCTACGAGCTCGACCGGTCCGGCGCCCTGCTCAACACGATCAGCACGACGGTCGCCAACATGGAGGCCGCGGCCGGAGTCGCCGTGGCGCCGGGCTCGACGAACCCGACTGCACGCACCTACTACGTCGTCGCCCGCGGCGAGGACAACGACTCCCATCCCACCGAGAACGACGGCCGGCTCTACGAGCTGTCGGCGTCGCTGCCGCCGGTCGGATCGACCAACCAGCCGCCACTGGTCAGCGCCGGTCCGGACCAGACGATCACCCTGCCCGCCTCGGTCGCCCTGGACGGCACCGTGACCGACGACGGTAAGCCGAGTCCCCCGGGCGCCGTCACGACCTCGTGGACCAAGATCAGCGGACCCGGCGTCGTCACCTTCGGCAATCCGGCCGCTACCGACACGTCGGCGTCGTTCTCGACGCACGGCACCTACGTCCTGCGGCTCGCCGCGTCCGACAGCCAGCTCACGACTGCCGACGAGATCACGGTCTTGGTCCTGCCGGAGGGCAGCCCGAACACCGTCGAGGCCCGGGTAGCCACCGGATCCGACGACGCCGAGCAGGCCGTCAGCGGATCGACGTCGCTGACCAGCTCCGACCTCGAGCTGACCACGGACGGCAGCACGCAGCAGGTCGTCGGCACCCGGTTCACCGGCCTCCAGATCCCGACGGGCGCGACGATCACCAACGCCTACGTGCAGTTCCGCACCGACGAGGTGAGCACCGGCGCGGCAGCACTGACGATCCGGGCCGAGGCCTCGAACAGCGCGCCGACCTACCAGGCGGCGAGCGGCAACATCACGTCCAGGCCGGTCACGACGGCCAACGTGGCGTGGAGCCCACCGGCCTGGAACACCGTCAATGAGATCGCTGCCGCCCAGCGCACGCCGAACATCGCCGCCGTGGTGCAGGCGATCGTCGACCGGGCCGGCTGGACCCCCGGCAACGCCTTGGCGCTACAGTTCAGCGGCACCGGACGACGGACCGCCGAGGCGTACGAGAGCGGCGCCGCACTCGCTCCGCTGCTGCACGTGGAGTACAGCACCGGCCCGGCCACCAACCGGGCACCGACGGTGAATGCCGGCCCCGACCAGACCGTCGTCCTGCCCAACGCGGCGACCCTGGACGCCATCGTCACCGACGACGGACTGCCCACCGGCTCCAGCGTCAACACAACGTGGTCGGTCGTCAGCGGACCCGGCGCGGTCACCTTCGGCAACCCGAACGCGGTCGACACCACCGCCACGCTCGCCGCCGCCGGGACCTACGTGCTCCGCCTGACCGCGTCTGACGGCGAGCTCACCGCGTTCGACGAGACCACGATCACCGCAACGCCAACCGGCACCGTACAGACGCTCAACATCCCGGTCCGACTGGGCAGTGACGACGCCGAGGAGCGCTACAACGGCGAGGTCTTGCCGAGCAGCTCCGACCTGGACATCACCGCCGACGGCTCCCGGTTCATGACGGCGGTCGGTCTGCGCTTCACCAACGTCACCGTGCCGCAAGGCGCGACGCTCACGAACGCCTACATCCAGTTCACCGCCGATGAGACCGGCACCGACACCGCCAACCTGACCCTGCGGGCCCAGGCCGCGGACAACCCGCCGACCTTCCAGGCGACGACGACCAATCTCAGCACGCGACCAACCACGGCGGGATCGGTCGCGTGGGCGCCACCGGCATGGACGACCGTCGGGGCGGCCGGGACTGCCCAGAGGACGCCGAACCTCGCGTCCATGCTCCAGGCGGTGGTCAACCGCGCCGGCTGGGTCCAGGGCAACGCCGTCGTCCTGCTGATCCGCGGGACCGGCGACCGCACCGCCGAGGCATTCGAGGGCGCGCACGATCCGGTGCTGCATCTGGAGTGGCAGCCCTGAGTCAGGCGTCTGTCGACAGCTCCTCGACGTTCACGTCCTTGAAGGTCAGGACCTTGACGTTGCGAGCCTGACGCGCCGGGCGATAGACGTCCCAGACCCACGCGTCGTTCATCGTGATCTCGAAGTACGCGTCGCCACTTTCGGCGCGCACTTTCACGTCGACGGCGTTGCAGAGGTAGAACCGGCGGTCGGTCTCGACGACGTACCTGTAGCGCTCGACGACCTCGCGGTACTCCCGATACAGCGCCAGCTCCATATCGGCTTCGAACCGCTCGAGATCGTCAGCACCCATGTGGCCATTGTGCCGACGCTACGTCGACCGATCGGGTCGCGACATGCGGAGTCGCCTCACGCCGACGACGTACGAGCCGCCTCGGCCTCGCGTACGTTGATGAACCGCCGCCGATGCTCCGGACACGGCCCGTACGCGTTCAACGTCTCGTCGTGCTCGGGCGTGCAGTAGCCCTTGTGGGAAGCGAAGTCGTATTCCGGCCACCGCCCGTGCAGATCGGCCATCATCCGGTCGCGGGTGACCTTGGCGATGATCGACGCCGCCGCGATCGAGGCGCAGACCCGGTCGCCCTTCCAAACGGCGAGGGTCGGCACCCCGAGCCCGTCGACGGTGAAACCGTCGGTGAGCGCGTACGCCGGACGCACCGTCAGCCGGGCCAGCGCTCGCCGGAGCGCCTCGATGTTGGCGACGTGCATGCCGAGTCGATCGCACTCAGCCGCCGGGATGGCGACAGCGGCCCACGCCAGCGCCCGATCGACGATCTTGTCGTAGCACTGCTCGCGTCGCGCCGGCGTCAGCAGCTTCGAGTCGGCCAGGCCGGGGATCTCGCCGCGCTTGCCCGGAGGCAGAATCGCCGCACCGGCGACCAGAGGGCCAGCGCACGCGCCGCGACCGGCCTCGTCGACCCCGGCGACCGGCGTCAGCTCGGCCCGGGCGAGCGCGCGCTCGTAGCCGTACAGGCCGGCATCGCGACGGATCGTGGATCCCTTGGCGAAAACGGTCATCGGCGTCGGTCCTGGTTTACGAGCCGTTCAGAGCGGGGTTTTCGAACGTGTCGGGGCGGTGCAGGAATCCGGCTCTCGAGGCCGGCCACACGATCGCCCACACCTTGCCGACCACGTCGTCGGCCGGCACGGCGCCGCCGCCCGGCTCGCCGATGTGATGGGTCGAGTCGGCCGAGTTGCCGCGGTTGTCACCCATGACCCAGAGGTGGCCGTCGGGGACGCTCACCTCGAAGCTACGGCTGGCCATACTCGCGGCGGCCGCACACGGCTTCACGTTGTCCGGCAGATAGCTCTCGTCGAGCGGCACGCCGTTGACCCGCAGCGGAGCGTTTGGACCCTTGCACGCCACGGTGTCGCCACCGACGCCGATGACGCGCTTCACCAGGTGACCACCGGTCGGATAGAGGCCGACGATCTCGAGGCCCCGCTGCACGAAGTTGTTGGCATGCGCCTCGTCGGCGTCGGACAGCCAACCACCCGGATCGTCGAAGACGACGATGTCGCCGCGGTGGACGTCGCCGTTCCAGTACGAGACCTTCTCGACGAGGATCTTGTCGTTGACCATGAGCGTCGGCTCCATGGACGCCGACGGGATGTAGAACGCCTGAAGAAAGAAGGTCTTGACGATCAGCGCCAGCACGAAGGCCGTGGCGAGAAGCGCGATCAGCTCCTGCCACCACGGCAACGGACGCCGCTTGCGCTCGGGGGCGGCCGTCTCGTCGGCCGGCGATGTCGGTGGCGGCGACTCGTCGGCCGTCAGCGCGGTTGGTGGGTCGGCCGGATCGTGAGGTGCGGAAGACCGTAGTCCGGTCCCTCGGTCGGCTCGATGGCCACCCTCATCGTTTCGCGCCACTCCGCGAGCCTAGCTCCGTGCCTTCAGCTACCGGAGGGCGACTCTCGGCGTTCCCGGATCTTTGCCGCCTTACCGCGCAAGTTCCGCAAGTAGTAAAGCTTCGCGCGGCGCACGTCGCCGCGGCTCGCGACTTCGATCTTCTCGATGATCGGCGTGTGGAGGGGGAAGGTCCGCTCGACACCGACGCCGAAGGAAACCTTGCGGACGGTGAAGGTGCGACCGATGCCCTTGCCCTGGAGCCGGATGCAGACGCCTTGGAAGACCTGTACCCGGGAGCGGTTGCCCTCGATCACTCGGACGTGGACCTTGAGGGTGTCTCCGGCGCGAAAGGCCGGGATGTCGTCGCGTGCGGCGTCGGCCGCCAACGTGTCGATGGCGTTGGTCACGATCGTTCACTTCCTCGCCGGTGCCACAGGTCACCCACGGAGCGGTTCGGATGCTGTTGGGGCGTCGCGTCGATGGTGGGGCGGCCTCTCCCCTGTGGCAGAAAGACCGACGGCAGATGCCGACACATCGCGCGCCAGCGATCTAGTTTGCCACAGCACCCCCGATCGGTCGAAACCAGGCGGCGTCTAAGCGTCGCCCAGCAGATCGGGTCGACGCTCGGCCGTGCGTCGCAGCGACTGCTCGCGACGCCACTGCGCGACCTTGCCGTGGTGTCCCGACAACAGCACGTCGGGTACGGACTGGCCGCGCCACGTCTCGGGCTTGGTGTAGACCGGGTACTCGAGGAGCCGCTCCTCGCCGCCATGCGACTCCTCGGCCAGCGAGTCCGGGTTGCCCAACACGCCCGGCTGCAGTCGAGTGATCGCCTCGACCATGACGAGAGCGGCGGCCTCACCGCCATTGAGGACGTAGTCACCGATCGACAACTCCTCGACGGGCATCCGGGTCGCCGCGTGATCGATGACGCGCTGGTCGATGCCCTCGTAGCGTCCGCACGCGATCAGCAGCCACGGCGCGGCCGCCAACCGCTCGGCGTCGGCCTGCGTGAACGGTCGGCCCGCCGGTGTCGTGACGATCAGCGTCGGCGGCGAGTCCGCGTCGCCGACCAGGGCGTCGAGTGCCTCGCCCCACGGCTCCGGTCGCATCACCATGCCGGCGCCGCCACCGTACGGCGTGTCGTCGACGGTCCGATGACGGTCGTGGGTCCACGTACGCAGGTCGTGGGCGTGGATGTCGATCAGACCGGCAGCCCGTGCCTTGCCGACCAGCGACAGATCCAGCGGCGCGAGGTAGTCGGGAAAGATCGTGACGATGTCGACGCGCATCAGGCCTCCTCGAGCAGTCCCGGGCGATCGTCGATGATCACCGTGCCCGCGTCGACGTCCACCGCCGGCACGAGCGCGCGTACGAAGGGGATCATCGCCTCGTCTCCGCTCGGCTTGCGGATCACCAAGACCTCCTGCCCCGGCAGATGCAGGACGTCGGCGACCTCTCCGATCGGGTCGCCCGTGGGCGTCCACGCGTCGAGGCCGACCAGCTGCCAGTCGTAAAACTCCTCGGCATCGTCGGGCCGCTCGTCGTCCGGCACGTCGGCATAGAGCACCGCGCCGCCGAGGGCTTCGGCGGCCGTCCGGTCGGCGACCTCGTCGAATCGGACCAGCAGGGCACCAGAGTGCGGGCGCACCGCACGTACGGTCAGCGCCGTCGCCTGGCCGTCGCGGTCGGCGCGTACGACGACCCCGACCGCGAATCGGCGATCGACGCTGTCGGTCCGCGCCTCGACCCGAACCTCGCCGCGGACCCCGTGAGCCCGTCCGACGCGCCCGACGACGATGTCCACCGGGCCTTAAGCTCTCCGGTCCACGTCGACGAAGTCGACCCGGGCACCGGCTCCTCCGGCGATGGCCCGAATCACGGTGCGAATGGCAGTCGCGGTGCGACCCGCGCGGCCGATGACCTTGCCGAGGTCGTCGGGGTGCACCCGTACCTCGAACAGTCGACCACGCCGGGTGTTCTTCGCCCGTACCGACACCTCGTCAGGGTGCTCGACGATGCCTCGTACGAGATGCTCGAGCGCTTCGGCGACCACGGCACTCAGCTCGTCGACGAGTCGTCGCCAGCCTCGGACCCGGCCTTGGCATCGGACTCGGCGGCAGCCTCAGCCGGCGCTTCCGCCTCGGCCTTCGGCGCGTCGTCCTTGACGGCGGCTTTGGTCTCGTCCTTAGCGCCCGCCTTCGGCGCGTCGTCCTTAGCGCCCGCCTTCGGCGCGTCGTCCTTAGCGCCCGCCTTCGGCGCGTCGTCCTTAGCGCCCGCCTTCGGCGTGTCGTCCTTGGCGGCGGCCTTCTTCTTGGACTTCTTCGCGGTCGTCGCCTCGGACTTCGGCTCGCTGCCGGCCTCCTTGAGCGCCTCGTTGAAGACCTCGTCGCGGTCGCGTCGACGCTTTGGCTGCAGCAGCGGCTGCTCGGGAGCGGGCTCGCCCTTGAACTTCTGCCAGTCGCCGGTCTTTTGCAGGATGGCCTTCACCGGGTCACTCGGCTGCGCGCCGACGCCGAGCCAGTATTGCGCCCGGTCGGTGTCGACCTCGATGTAGGACGGGTCTTCCTTCGGGTGGTACTTGCCGATCTGCTCGATGAACCGACCGTCCCGCTTGGTACGCGAGTCGGTGACGACGATGCGGTAATAGGGCATGTGGACCTTGCCCACGCGCCGCAGGCGAATCTTGACGGCCACGAGTGTGGTGTCTCCTCATATCTGGTCTGGGTGAGCCGGCGCGCTCCGCGTGGGGGGCGGGGTGCCGTCTCGGTGGGCCGGGCCGCGCGGGTGAGAGGGGCCACACGCAGTCGGACTCAGCGAGCCATTCTGCCAGAGAGGGTGGGTCCGACTCCAACCGGCAGAGTTGTCAGGCACATATGGAGCCCTGGGTCCACATGTGCATGACAACTTCGAGAGGGTGGGGGCATGAGTGCGAGTACGCCTGATCCGAGGACCCTTTCGAGCTATCACGCCCGCCTGCCGTACGGGGAGCGCGTCTCGCCCGAGCCGCTCGTCGGCCAGCCGTTCTTCCCGTTCGACGGCGATCTGACCGTCGTACCGCTGGACGAGCCCATCGTGCCGGAGCCGCCGCGGGGTGGCGAGCCCGACGGGGAGGAGTGCTTCCGGTGTGCCAACCCCGACGCGAACGTCATCTGGCGCGACGAGCACTGGGAGGTCCGAGCCGGCTACGAGCCGAGCGGCCTGCCGATGGTCGCTGGCCTCAACCCACGCGACCACGTCACGCTGCGCACGATGCCGGACGACTTGGCGGCGACCCTGGGCCCGATCATCCGGCGGCTCGCGCTGGCGGTCGAGCGGATCGACAGCGTGGCGCGGTGCCATGTCAACCGCTGGGGCGACGGCAGCGCCCACTTCCACATGTGGTTCCTCGCCCGGCCGGCTCGGGATGATGCAGCTGCGCGGCGCGATGATCGCCGCGTGGGACGAAATCCTGCCGCGGGTGCCCGACGAGGAGATGGCGGCGAACATCCGTACCGTCGCGACGGCCATGGCCGAAGGCGGCGGCGAAGCCATCGGCGCCGGCGCGGGCTAAACCGGCCCAGTTGTCAGGCGCATGTTGAGCCCTGGCTCCATATGTGCCTGACAACTCCGTCAGGCGACGACGCGGCCGCGGAGGACGATGCGCTTCGGCGCGCTGAGGACGCGGAGGTCGGCGAGCGGATCGGCGTCGTAGACGACGAAGTTCGCCCTCACCCCCTCGACGAGCCGACCTGCATGGCCGAGCCACTCCCGAGCCCGCCACGACGCGGCCCCGAGCGCGTCGTCGGCCGACAACCCGTACGTGGCGAGCTCCTGGATCTCCTCGGCGATCAACCCGTGTGGGAGCACGCCTCCGGCGTCGGTGCCCGCGTAGATGGGGACGCCGGCCTCGTACGCCGCGCGAATCGTCTCGTGACGGCGCTGATGGAGGGCCCGCAGATGCCTCGCGTACGCCGGGAACTTCGGCTCGCCCTGCGCGGCGTACGTCGGGAAGCGGTCCAACTGCTTCGCGGTCGGCACCAGCGCCACTCCCCTGGCGGCCATGTCGTCGATCAGGTCGGAGGACAGGCCGGTGCCATGCTCGATGCAGTCGATGCCGGCCGCGAGGAGGTCGGGCAGCGCGTCCTCGCCGAACACGTGGGCCGTGACCCGAGCGCCGAGCCGGTGCGCCGTCGCCATCGCGGCGTCGAGCGCCTCACGGGGCCACAGCGGCGCCAGGTCGCCGATGTCGCGGTCGATCCAGTCGCCGACGAGCTTGACCCATCCGTCGCCGCGTTCGGCCTGATGGGCGACGTACGTCGACAACTCGTCCGGCTCGATCTCGTGGGCGTAGTTGCGGATGTAGCGCTTGGTCCGAGCGATATGCCGCCCGGCCCGGATGATCTGCGGCAGGTCGTCGCGGTCGTCGATCCATCGGGTGTCGGCCGCCGTGCCGCAGTCGCGAAGGAGGAGTGCACCGCCGGCGCGGTCGGCGAGCGCCTGTTGCTCCTGAGTCTCAGGCCCGACCGCGCCGTCCGCGTCGAGGCCGACATGACAGTGGGCGTCGACGAGTCCGGGGACGATCCAGGTCGGGCCGAGGCCGGCGCCGATGTCGGTCGCGTCGGCGGTCGGTTCGTGAGTGATTCGGCCGTCGACGACGTACAGGTCGCGCTGGTCGCCATCGGGCAGGACGGTGCCGCGTACGCGCAGGGCCTCGGTCATGTGTCGACCGTATCGACTCCAACCGGTGTATTCCGCGCGACCTCCGACGCAGCGACGCCATCGGCATCGACGTGGCCGACCAACCGGGACAGCACATCTTCGCGGCCGTAGTGGCCCACGGCGTCGAACCAGCGCTTGGCGTGCAGGCACACGCGCAGGTCGCAATCGGCGACGACGATGCCCTCCTCGTCGTACAGCGGGCCACCGATCACGTTGCCCTCGTCGGGTTCGATGATCGCGGCACCGCCCCGGCCGAACACGTCCTGACCCTCGGGCAGCGGGACCGGGAAGTCGTCGGGGAACGCACTGGCCGGAATGTACTGCGGCACCGACACCACGAAGGCTCCCGACTCGGTCGCGATGTGACGCATGCTGATCAACCACGACTCCGAGTCGTCGGCGGTCGGTGCCAGCCAGATCTGCGGTCCGCCGCGGTAGATCGCGTACCGCGCGAGCGGCATCCGGTTCTCCCAGCAGATCAGCCCGCCAAGCCGGCCGGCCGGAGTCTTGACCACGCCGAGGTCGGTGCCCGCGCCGACGCCGTGGAATAACCGCTCGTGCATCGTCGGCATCAGCTTGCGATGCTTGGCGAGCAGTCCTTGCGGCCCCACGATCAGGAGCGTGTTGTACAACGTTCCGGGCCGCTGCGACTCGCGCTCGTTCACCCCGATCGCGCAGGTGATGTCGTGCTCAGCGCAGGCCTCGACGAGCCGGTCGACGTGCGGTCCCGGGACGTCGACGGAGTTGGTCCACAGCCGCTCCCAGAACTCGTCCCAGCCCTCGAACGCCGAGGCCGACTTGGCCCAGGCGTTCGAGGGGTACAGCGGGACGAACGTCTCCGGGAACACCGCGAGTCGCGCACCCTCGTCGGCGGCGGCTCCGAGCAGTCGCCGCGCCTTGTCGATCGTGGCGTCGGCGTCCAGGATCACCGGAGTGGCCTGGACCGCGGCCACGCGTACGGTCGGAAACTCGGTCACAGCCGGAGGGTACGACTCCTCACGAGCATCGGACAGGGCCAACCGACCCGACCGCCGCGATCAGCGGTCGGGCCAGTCGGCGTAGGTGACCCGGCTGCCGAAGACGTCGACGCGCAGCCGAACCGGTCCGTCCGGTCGTTGGTACAGCTCGTACGTGCCCGCCGGGACGTCGAAGAACACCGCCGAGCACACCGCGCGACCGTTCGGAGCTGGCCTCGCGACGACGCCGACATGCGCGGTCTTCGAGCCGGTGATCGGACGAATCTCGATCTCGGCCCCGTCGAGCTTGGCCGGCATGACGACGACGAGCGCGCCGACGTTGCCGCCGATGTCCAGTGGCACGGCACGGCCCTGGCCCGCGTGTGGGTTCTCCATGGCGCTCATGTGCCCGGCACCCCCGGTGTGGTCTGGTAGCCGCCTGCGGGGGTACCGAGGTACGGGAAGTCGGCGAAGTACCAGGCGTTGGTGTTGGACGTGCCGTCCTTGATCGCACTGGCCGCGCCGTCCGGCGTGAACGACGGGTCGACCAACGGAATCGTCAATCCCGCGGCCGCCCGGAGCTCCACGGTCACGACGTCGTCGGAGACGCGTCGCCCGTTGGGGAAGCCGGCCGGGTCGCCCGCAACCAGACCGAGCGGGTTCGGGTCGGCCGACGGGGGCACGGCCACATTCAATCGCAGCATGTCCGACAGCACCGGCCCGGTGAAGTTCTGGAAGCCGGGGACGACTCCCTCCGGGATGCCGCTGAGCAGGATCGCGCTCAGGTCAGCGCGCGGCTTCTTGTACCCGGCGAGGTTGGGGAACACACCCGGGTACAGCACCGGCAGGAGCGACGCGAGCTCGGGCTTGCGGACGTACATCGCGAAGCTCTTGTCGTCGCTCGGCGGCCGGCTGTTCCACTCGTCCTTGCGCACCATCGGCACGAGGACCTCGTTGAACAGTGGGTTGCCGAGCCGCGAGACCTGCCGGAACGGCCCGTACTCCTGGACGTCTCCGGTGTCGTCGATGCCCCGCGCCCGACGGCGGCTGGCCGTGGCCCACACGCCGATCACCGACTTGGGGCTCAGCACGTCCTTGGGGGCCTGGCCGTCACGGGTGAGCTGACGGATCGGGACCTGGAGCGCAATCGAGTGGACGTTGAGCCCCTGGGTGCCGTTGACGCCGACGGCGGCGGCCGACGGGATGAGGTGGAGGTTCTGGAACGGGCGGAGCGTGGCCAGGTCGAAGATGCTGCCGAGATCGACGAAGAAGCCTTCGGCCCGTTGGCCGGCGAAGACCCGATGGCTGCGGTCGATCCGCTGCACTGCCTGTCCGGCGAGCCGCGGGTAGTTGGGGGTGCTGCGCGGCCCGATGTTCACCGGCGGCACCGGCAGGTTGTCGCCCAGTGTCTGGCTGCTGCCGCCCCGCTCGACCCGCCGTACGGAGTAGAACTGCGGCCGGTTCCAGTTCTTGTCGCCGATCGAGCCGATGGGGCCGGTGTTGTAGAGGAAGGTGTTGTCGTTCCGGACGACCGTGCGGAAGCGGAACTGGTAGCTGATGTCGGCCCTGCCGTCTCCACTGTTCGAGACATGAATCTCGTACAGGACGTCCTCTCCGAACTCATAGAAGTTGGGCCCGCCGTCGGGCTTCTGGAGCGGAATGAAGTTGGCGATCAGGGTGACGGTGTCCGGACGATCCGGACTGACGAATACATAGACGTCGGTGTTGTCGGCGACCGGATCCTTCGAGATCTCGGGAGCCTCCCGGTGTGAGGACATGGCTGTCCCTTCCATGTGTACGAGAGTGGGTTCGAGTGGTCTTGCCGCGAGGCCGGTACGGACCAGCGGCGCGGCCGAAATGGGTTCAGGCGGAGCGCATCCGCGCCAGGTTCGCGGCCATCGCGGGGTCTCGGACGTCGACTTCGGTCGCACCCGCGAGGACCTTCATCTCGCCGCGACGCACGTCCGTGACATGGACGACGAACGACGTGGGAGCGTCGTCGTCGACCACGGCCTCCGTCGACTCGTCCGCATCGTCCCGTCCGAGTGCTCCGGTTCCGATCGCGACGGCAGCGGCGGCCGACGCCGCACTCGCTCCCGCCAACCCGAGAAACTTCCGCCTACTGGGCTTGGTCATGGTGTCTCCCTCCACCGCGATTTACCCGGTGTTCGGAGCCCCAGCGGGGGTGGATGGGTCACCGTGACAGAAACCTGCGACGCTACGGGGTCTCGCAGTTCCTGAGTGTCTCGACGTTCGTACAGGTGTCGTCGCCCGACCCGCCGTCGACTCGGTCGGTGCCGGCACCGCCGTCGACAGTGTCGTCGCCGTCGCGCGACCAGAAGACGTCGTCGCCACCGCGAGCGGCGACCAGGTCGTCCCCGCCGAAGCTGCTGATCCGCTCGTCCTCGGCGCTGCCTCGGATGATGTCCGGTCCGTCGGTGCCGACAACGGTCTCGAAGGAGACGACACCCGCGTGCGCCGGCACGGTGAGGGTGCCGGCCGCGAGGTCGAGCTCGACGCGCTCCACCGCGTCGGGTTCGAACCACAGGGTGTCCGGTCCGGCGCCGCCGTCGAGGTGGTCGCCGGCGCTCGGGATGTAGGAGATCTCGTCCGAGCCTGGACCGCCGAACAGCCGGTCGACCCCGCCGCGGCTCACCGATATCGAGTCGATGCCAGGACCGCCCCACACCGAATCATCGCGGTCCCCGAGGCCGAAGACGTCGCTGCCGGGACCGCCGTACATCGTGTTTTCGTCGTCGTTGGACCCGTTGAGCAGATCGGCATCGGCGCCGCCGCGAAGGAGACCGCCCCCAACGCCCGCATTCAGGACGTCGCGGCCGCCGCGTCCGATGATCGTGTCGATGCCAGGACCGCCGAAGAGGTACTCGTGCCGGCTCGAGCCCACCATCCGGTCGGCGAACCGAGATCCGACGATGTACTCGTCGTAGCTCGAGGCGATCCGGTCGGTGGAGCGGCCCGACTTGACGGTGTCGGCGCCGGTGTCCACCACCACCCGGGACGCCGACGTCGAATAGGTGATCTTGTCCAAGCCCTTGAAGTCGCCACCGTCGAGGTAGTCACCGCCAGGCCCGCCGACCAGGGTGTCGCCCTCGTATTGCTCGCAGTCGCAGGACGGGTCGAAACCGTCGCGTTGGCCGAACAGCCGGTCGCGTCCGGGTCCGCCGAGGATCGCGTCGGCGCCGACGGCCGCATGCACCCTGTCGTCGCCGGCCCCACCGGTCACGGTGTCCCAGCCGTCGCCGGAGCAGATCAGGTCGTCGCCGCCGCGTCCGTCGATGGTGTCCCTGCCGTCCAGGCCGACGATGACGTCACGGGTGCGGGTGCCAGTCAGTCGGTCGGCGTCGGCCGTGCCGACGACGGTCGCCGGCTCACCCAGGCACGTCGGTGTCGGCGCCACCGGCGCTCGGACCGGTCCGGCGACCGACGCCGGCACGGCGGACGCTCCCCAGGTCAACAGCGCGGCGGCTCCGACGACCACGCCCAACGATCGTGTGTTCATGGGGACCTCCCCTTTGAATGGCGGGTGGCCCCAGATTTTCCGCCGATGCCGTAATGACCAGCTGACGGCATCGAATGGTTGCCCGCTACAGCAGGTCGCGTAGCTCCTTGGGGAGCTCGAAGTCGGACGCCTCCGACTCTGGTGGCGCCTCGCCGGCCCGACGCGCCGCGGCGGCCCGCTCGTCGGCGGCCCGCTTCGCGGGGTTGCCCGATCCGCGCTTGGAGCGGGCCTTCTTGGGCGCCTGCCGGGCTTTGGACCGCTTGCCCCGTCCCGGCATCCCGGGCATGCCCGGCATCCCCGGCATGCCACCGCCGCTGGCCATCTGGGTCATCATCTTGCGCGCTTCGAAGAACCGGTCGACCAGGCCGTTGACCTCGGCCACGGTCGTCCCCGAACCACCGGCGATGCGGGCCCGACGCGAGCCGTCGATGACCTTCGGCTCGGCCCGCTCGGTCGGGGTCATCGACAAGATGATCGCCTGGATGCGGTCGATCTCCTTGTCGTCGATCTCGGCGATCTGGTCCTTGAGCTGGCCCATCCCGGGCAGCAAGCCGAAGATCTTCGACAGCGAGCCCATCTTGCGCACGGCCTGCATCTGCTGCAGGAAGTCATCGAGGGTGAAGTCGCCACCGCCGCCCTGCAGCTTCGCGGCCGCCTCGGCGGCCTGGTCGGCGTCGAACGCCTTCTCGGCCTGCTCGATCAGCGTGAGCATGTCGCCCATGCCGAGGATCCGCGAGGCCATCCGGTCGGGGTGGAAGACGTCGAAGTCGGTGATCTTCTCGCCGTTGGAGGCGAACATCACCTGACGTCCGGTGATCTGCGCAACCGACAGGGCCGCACCACCACGAGCGTCGCCGTCGAGCTTGGTCAGGGCGACGCCGCTGAATCCGACGCCGTCCAAAAACGCCTGCGCAGTGTTGACGGCGTCCTGACCGACCATCGCATCGACGACGAACAGGGTCTCGTCCGGCTCGACGGCGTCGCGGATGTCGGCCGCCTGCTGCATCATCTCGGCGTCGACGCCGAGACGACCGGCGGTGTCGATGACGACGACGTCGTGCAGCGTACGGCGGGACTCCTCGATCGAGTCGCGGGCGACGGCGACCGGATCACCGACGCCGTTGCCGGGCTGCGGGGCGTAGACCGTGACGCCCGCCTGCTCCCCCACAACCTGCAGTTGGTTGACCGCGTTGGGTCGCTGTAGGTCGGCCGCGACCAGCATCGGGCTGCGTCCCTGCTCCTTGAGCCAGCGACCAAGCTTGGCCGCGAGCGTGGTCTTGCCGGAGCCCTGCAGGCCGGCCAGCATGATGACGGTCGGCGACTTCTTCGCGAACGCCAACTCGCGAGTCTCGCCACCGAGGATCGAGACCAGCTCTTCGTTGACGATCTTGATGACCTGTTGGGCCGGATTGAGCGCCTGGCTCACGTCGGTCCCGCGGGCGCGCTCGCGCACGGCGTCGATGAACGTCTTCACGACCGGCAGCGCGACGTCGGCCTCGAGCAGCGCGATCCGAATCTCTCGAGTCGTCGCATCGATGTCGTCGTCGGACAGCCTGCCCTTGCCGCGCAGGTTCTTGAACGTGGCGGCGAGCCGGTCTTGCAGGGTGTCGAACACGGGCGGAGACCTCGAACGTCGGGAAATGGATTGGCCCGTCCAGCCTAAGGGAGTAGGCCGAACCACCACGACGAAGCCCGGCGCGAGGCCCGAGATGGTCTCGCGCCGGGCCTCATGCGGGTCCGACTATGCCGGCTCAGTCAGCGACGATGTCGGCCGAGCCGCCGAGCCTCTCTCCGCCGGCGCGAAGCGATCCCTGGACGTCAATGGAGCGCCGACCGAACAGTGACATGTCTGCCCTTCCTGTAGGCGTTTGCCGTCATTGGACGAGGCGATACGAATGTTCCGTACGCTTTGTCCACAGACGACGTTGTGTCCGGGAAGGTTACGTTCGCAAAGATCGACGATGGTCCGCTACGACAGGGCCGATCGGATCGCCGAGACGGCCGAGGCCACTGCCTCTGGAGACAACGGTCGACCGGCGTCGTCGACGAGGTAAAGCACGTCCACGGCCTGCGGCCCCAAGGTGTCGACGTGGGCCGACCGTACGTCGACCCCCGCTCGCGCCAACGCCCGACCTGCGCGCCAGAGCAGACCGCGCTGGTCCTGCGCCCGGATCTCGACAACGGTCGCCGAAGGTGAGGCCGTGTCGATCGGCTCGACCAGCGGCGGCGGATCCGACCCGGTCGCGGGCAGCCGGTCGTCGAGCCGGACGTCATTGTCGAGGACGCGGCGAAGCCGATGCGCCAGGGTCGCCGGGTCGACCGCCGGGGAGCCGAGGTCCCACTCGGACACGGCCCGGCCGTCGATCGAATAAGCGCGGCAACCCCGAATGACGAGGCTGCCCCACGCCAATGCCCCGGCGACGTCGGCCAGCAGGCCGATGCGGTCGTCGCCCACGACACGGATCCGCGACCCGTCGGATGTCGTCGCGACGGCCAGCCGTACCGGGTGCCCCGCGACCGGACTGCCATCCGACGGCGCCAGCGCCGGCTCGACCGGATCCGGCCGCCGATCCTCTGGGCGCTCTCGCAGCCGGGCCTCGCAGGCGGCGACCAACCGACTGACGAGGCCGGCTCGCCAACTGCTCCAGGCGGCAGGGGCCGTCGCCCGCGCGTCGGACTCGGTCAACACGGCCAACAGCTCCAACGTCGAGAGCTCGCCGACCTCGCTCGCGACCGCATCGATGGTCGCTGGATCCTCTAGGTCGCGCCGCGTCGCCGCCTCGGGCAACAAGAGATGCCGAGCGACGAGGGCCGCGATCCGCTCCACATCGGGGCTGGCGAAACCCATCCGGGTCGCGATCTTCGAAGCGATCTCGGCGCCGACGACGCTGTGATCGCCACGATGCCCCTTGCCGATGTCGTGCAACAGCGTCGCCACGACGAGCAGATCGGGCCGCGACACCCGGCGCAGTCGACCGGCGGCCTCGACACAGGCCTGAACGCTGTGCCAGTCCACCGTGTACCGATGGATCGCCGCCGCCGACGGCAGATGCCGCACACCCTCCCACTCGGGCAGCCAGCGCTGCACCACTCCGGCTTGGTCGAGCTCCTCCCACACGGGCAGCAGCGCCGCCCCCGACGCGAGCAACCGCACGAACAGGCGGCGCGCGTCCGAGTCCCACGGTTCCGGCAGCGGACCCGCCGAGCGGGCCAGCCGACCGGCCGTCGACGGCGCGACGAGCAGCCCTTGCTCGGCCGCAACCGCGGCAACCCGCAGGCTCAACCCGGGGTCGTCTGGCGGGCTCGCGTCGGCGGTGAGCACGACCTCGCCGCCGACCCGCGCCACTCCACGGTCCAGCGGCACCAACTCGGGCCGGCGGGTCGTCGGCCGACGGCGCGACGGTCTGCCGGTCGGCGGCCAACCGATCGCCCGACGGCGCGGACGCTCCAGCACCTGGTCGATCCGGCGCCAGGTCAGCAGCGACAGGTGCGAGACCCGACGGCCGAGGGCACGCACATGTCGGGCCAGACCTTCCGGGGTCGCGGTCAGAGCCGCCGCGAGATCGGGCAACAGATCCGGTGCCAGCCGGTTGGTCCGGCGCTCGGTCACGGTATGCAGCGCGTCGCGGATGTCGAGCAGTTCGGCGCGACATCCCTCGGCCTCCGCATGCGGCACGTCGACGAGCCACGTCGCCACCAGGGCGCGCAGCACGACGCCGTCCCGCAGTCCACCGACCGACTCTTTGAGGTCCGGCACGGCCGAGTGCGCCAGCTCGCCGAACCGCTCGGCGCGGTCCAGGCCAGCGGCCGCCAGCTCCGGCAGCCGACGACGGGCGTCGCGCCGCCAGTCACTCAACGCCGCCGAGCGCAGTGCGTGGCTGAGCTGCTCGTCGCCGGCGACGTGCCGCAGGTCGAGCATTCCGATGGCGGCCCGAAGGTCGTCGGCGGCGGCTTGCCGCATCTGACGGGTGTCGCGGACCGCATGATCGAGGTCGACGCCGGCGTCCCATAGCGGATACCACACCCGGTTGGCGATTGACTCGACGCGGTCGGCTTCGACCGACGGATCATGGACGAGCACCACGTCCACGTCGCTATGGGGCGCCAACTCCGACCGGCCATATCCCCCGACCGCGACCAGGGCCAGCCCCTCGTCGCCCCCGGCGGCGGCGAAAAGCTCTCGCAGTTGGTGGTCCATGGCAACCGAACGCCGCCGACGGGCATCGGCGGCGCTTGCCCCGAGAGTCATGCCACTCCCCCGCCTACAGGGCGGCTTCGTCCGTCTCGCCGGTGCGCACCCGGACGATGGTGTCGACCGTCGACACCCACACCTTGCCGTCGCCGATCTTGCCGGTCTGCGCCGCCTTGACGACCACGCCCACGACGTCGTCCGCATCGGCGTCCTCGACGACGAGTTCGACACGGATCTTCGGCACCAGGGCGATGTCGTACTCGGCGCCGCGATAGACCTCGGTGTGGCCCTTCTGCCGGCCGTACCCGCTCGCTTCGGTCACCGTCATGCCGGTGACGCCGAACGCCGCGAGCGCCTCGCGGACCGCGTCCCACTTGTGCGGCTTGATCACCGCGGTGATGAGCTTCATGCCTTCACGCTCTCTTCCGTGGTCTTGGCCGGACGCGGGGCGGAGACGCCGGTACGGACGCCGCCACCCGCCGCCGTGTGCAACTCGTACCCGGTCTCCGCGTGCTCGGCGAAGTCGATGCCGGCAACTTCGTCGTCCTCGGTGATCCGGAAGCCCATGACCTTGTCGATCACGTACGCGATCACGAAAGCCATGACGAACGAGAACGTTCCGACCGTCAGGACCGCGACGACCTGCTTGCCGAGCAGCGCCGCGTCTCGACCTTCGTAGAGGAGCCCGCCGGTCAGGCTCAGGAAGCCGAGCGAGATCGATCCGAAGGCACCGCCGACCAGGTGGACGCCGACCACATCGAGCGAGTCGTCGAAGCCGAGCCGCCACTTGAGTCCGACCGCGAGGGCGCAGATCGCGCCGGCCAGGACGCCGATGATCAGCGAGCCGATCGGGCTGACGAACGCACATGCCGGGGTGATCGCGACCAGACCGGCGACCGCACCGGACGCGGCACCGAGCGTGGTCGGCTTGCCGTCTCGGAGTCGTTCGACGATCAGCCAGCCGCACACAGCCGCGGCGGTCGCCGCCTGGGTGTTGACGAACGCGGTGGCCGCGAGTCCGTTGGCCGCGAGGGCCGAGCCGGCGTTGAAGCCGAACCAGCCGAACCACAGCAGGGCCGCGCCGAGCAACACGAACGGCACGTTGTGGGGGCGCATCGGGTCCCTCTTCCACCCGAGCCGTTTGCCGAGCACGAGCGCGACGGCGAGCGCCGCGGCGCCGGCGTTGACGTGGACGGCGGTGCCGCCCGCGAAGTCCTGGACGCCCCAGTGGACCAGGAAACCGGCTCCGGCACCCGCATCGCCGTCGTAACCGAAGTCGAAGACCCAGTTGGCGACCGGGAAGTAGACGACCGTGGTCCAGACGACGACGAACGCTACCCACGCGCCGAACTTGGCCCGATCGGCGATCGCACCGCTGATCAGCGCCGGCGTGATGATCGCGAACATCAGCTGGAACGCAACGAACGACAGCGTCGGGCCGCCGCTCAGACCGTGCAGCCCGAAGTTGTCGAAGCCGCCGAACAGCCGGGTGTCCGACCCCCCGAAGGCGAACGAGTAGCCGTACAACACCCATAGCACGGTGACGACCGCGATGGTGATGAACGACATCATCAACATGTTGAGGACGCTCTTCACGCGGACCATGCCGCCGTAGAAGAACGCCAGGCCGGGGGTCATGACCAAGACCAGCGCGGCGCTGATCATGACCCAGGCAGTATCCGCGTGAACCATGACGATCGGCTCCTCTGATGCGACGACGCCTGTTGTCGCTCAGACTCGCCCGGTCAGGTTTCGGCCGTCGCGCACCCGTGTTGCGCCGGCGTGACAGATTGCCCGCCCGTGTTACAGCAGCGTGAACAGCCCCGCCCCACTGGGAGGACCCATATGGCGACGACACGCCGGCGTGTCACGCGATTTGGGTCCGCTCAGGGTCACGGCTCCCAGACGGCGCCGTCGTGGGCGAAGTAGACGCGGGCCGGGTCGAGGTCGAGCAGCCGCGGCAGCCAGGCTGGCGGCGACGGCAGCGGGTTGTCGAACCCCTCCCGCTGGGCCGCGACCGCCCGTACGTCGGCGGCGAAGTCCGATGCCGTCTCGTGCGACTGACCGGCGAGTACGACGGTGCCGTCGTCGCAGCGGACGACCAGCGACTGATGCCCGTCGACATGGCCCGGCGTCGGCACGACCTGCAGCCCCGGCAGCAGTTCGGTCTCGCCGTCGATCTCCTCGTACTTCGCGTTGGGATGGTCGACGAGCTCGGGCACGGTGTAGTCGGTCGTCCGGGCCGTTTCGAGCTCGCGACGCTGACACACGACAGGGCGACCGGCGAGCAGCGGGTTGCCGCCGCAGTGGTCGAAGTGCAGATGGCAGTTGACGACGACCGCGACGTCGTCGAGCCCGGCGCCGGCGCCACTCAGTGCCTCGGGCAGCGGGACGCGACGTGGCCGATACCACTGCTCGGTCTCCTCGTCCGCGTCGCCGATGCCGGTGTCGAGCAGCACCAGTCCCTGCTCGTGGCGTACGAGATAGCCGTAGACATCCTCGACACGGGGCGCTCCGGTCCCGGTCTCCTCGGGCGGCCGCACGAACCGACCCAGATGCACGCGCCGTACGTCGTCGATCGAGATCACGCTCGCCACCCTAGGGGTTGTGGCGAGCCGGACTCAGAGCGAACTCGCCTCCGTGACGAGCTCCCGATAGTCGGGCGACGAGAGGAACTCCGTCAACAGCCTTGCCGCCGACCCGCCCAGATCGAGCTCGGGCACCCGGGCCGGGTCGACGAACACGATCTGCCGGCCCTCGCCGAGCACGATGTCGTCGTCGGTCAGCTTCGTGGCGGCTACCCAGACCTGCCAGATTTCCGCGACAGCGCGTTCGCTTGCCGCCCGCCGCCGCTCCCGCCACAACCGGAGGCCGGACGTCAACGCGATGCCGGTCTCCTCTTCGAGCTCGCGATAGGCGGTCGCCTCCATCTCTTCGCCGTCCTCGGCATGCCCTCCGACGAAGCCCCACTGCTCCGGCGCAACCGGCGCGTGTTCGTCTCTTTCCTGCAGCAAGACCCAACCGCGGTGATCCACGAGGATGACCGCCGAGATTCGCAGCGGGCGCTCGGCAATCATGTCGGGTCAGTCGCCGAGCAGCGCATCGACGAAGACCTCGGCTTCGAACGGCGCGAGATCGTCGGCGCCCTCACCGAGGCCGACCAGCTTCACGGGTACGCCGAGCTCGCGCTGCACCTGGATCACGATGCCGCCCTTAGCCGTGCCGTCGAGCTTCGTGAGCACGAGGCCGGTGACGTCGACGACCTCGGCGAACACCCGAGCCTGCGTGAGCCCGTTTTGGCCCGTCGTGGCGTCGATGACGAGCAGCACCTCGGTGATCGGCGCCTGCTTCTCGATGACCCGCTTGACCTTGCCCAGCTCGTCCATCAGACCGGCCTTGGTGTGCAGCCGGCCCGCGGTGTCGACGAGGACGGTGTCGACGCCCTCGTCGATGGCCCGCTTGACCGCATCGAACCCGACGCTGGCCGGGTCGCCCCCCTCCGGCCCTCGGACCGTTTCGACGCCGACCCGCTCGCCCCACGTGCTGAGCTGCTCGACCGCAGCCGCGCGGAACGTGTCGGCGGCGCCGAGCAGCACCGTCTTGTCCTCCGCGACCAACACCCGAGCGATCCGGGCCACCGTCGTCGTCTTGCCGGTGCCGTTGACCCCCACGACGAGCACGACGCCCGGCTGTCCGTCGATGCCGTCGACTCCCAGCGACCGGTCCATCGACGGGTCGAGGAGCCCGATCAGTTCTTCGCGCAGGGTCGTCCGAGCGAGGTCGGGATGGGCGACGCCCTCGACGCGCAAGCGAGTACGCAGGTTGTTGACCAGCTCCTGGGTCGGGGCGACCCCGACGTCGGCGGTCAGCAACGCTTCTTCGATCTCCTCCCAGGTCGACTCGTCGAGTCGATCGCGCGAGAGCACGGTCAGCAGGCCGCGGCCGAGCGTCGACTGCGAGCTGGCCAGCCGAGCTCGGAGGCGGGCCAGGCGACCCTCGGGCGGCGCCGGCCGTTCGACGGCCGGCGCCTCCGCCTCGACCGGCGCTTCGGCGATCGGCGCCTCCGGAGCGGGCGCTTCGGAGGGCGCCGACTCGGTCGGCGGCCGCCGCCGCGGAGCAACCAGGCCGAACCAACCCGCGAGGCCGAGCACGAGCACGGCGACCGCGATGAGGACATAGATCAAGACGTCGGACACGAGAAGTCATCCTTCCAGAGAGCCACGCCTGGTTCGATGTACTACCGCGCGTAGTTACGATGGGATCGTGGCGAAGAGACCAATGCCTCGACTGGGCGACCTCGAACGAGATGTCATGGACCGACTCTGGGACGCCGACGGCCCACGGACGGTCCGCGAGGTCTACGACGAGCTCGTCGCGGAGCGTGACCTGGCCTACACGACGGTCATGACGGTGCTCGACCGCCTCGCGCACAAGCGGATGGTGACCCGAACCCGCGACGGCCGCGCCTACCGCTATGTGCCGACCCACAGCCGCGCCGAGCTCACCGCCGAGCTGATGCACGAGGCACTGTCGGTCGAACGCGTCGACCGGACGGCGGCTCTCGTCCACTTCGCCGATCGGGTGACCCCCGAAGAGGCGGCGGCCCTGCAAGAGGCCCTGGCCCGCATCCAACGGGAGGATCGGCCGTGACAACGGCGCTCCTGGCCCTCCTGGGTCTGGTGCTCGCCGGCCCGGCGCCGGCGCTGCTCAGCCGCGCTCGCTGGCCGTTGCGGGCGCCCCGCGCCGGCGTGGTGCTCTGGCAGGCGATGGCCCTCGCCGCCGTGCTCGCGATCGTCGGCGCCGGCGCATCGGCCTCGCTCTGGCTGATCCAGGTCGACGACCCGGGCGGCTGGCGGGTGCTCGCCCACTCGGCCCTTATGACGCTCACACTGGTGGTCCTGGTCCGGCTGGCCTGGTCGGCCATTCGGGTCGGCCGAGCCACCCGAACCCGGCGCCGGCGGCTGCGAGAGCTGGTCGACATGCTCGCCGATCGCTCAGGCATCGAGCCCGGGCTCCGCATCCTGGCGGCGCCGACCCCAGTGGCCTACTGCCTGCCCGGCGTACGCAACAACCGGGTCGTCCTCAGCCAGGGGGCGATGAGCCAACTCGACCCGCGTGAAGTCGCGGCCGTACTCGCGCACGAACACGCCCACGTGCGGGCCCGCCACGACCTCGTTCTCGAATCGTTCGCCGCCCTTCATGCGGCGTTTCCGCGCGGCCCCCGAAGCGAGCTGCCGCTGCGCCAGTCCCAACTGCTCGTGGAGCTGCTGGCCGACGACGCGGCGCGGGCCCGGACCGGAGCGGTGCCATTGGCCAGAGCCCTGGTCGCGCTCGCGGGGCAGACTCCGCCGGCGACCGCGCTCGCCGCCAACTCCGACGCATCGACGACTCGTCTTCGGCTCGAGCGGCTCGCTGCACCGCGCGGCGGACGCTGGCGCGCGGCCGCGTGTGCCTATGCGACGGCGGCCGCGATCCTGCTCGGGCCGACCATCTTCGTCGGCATCCCACTGCTCACCCAGATGTGGGACACCTTGCGGTGATCGGTCTCGACCGGGCCTATGCCGCGATCGCGCTCGCCGACACCGCCCTAGCAACCCGCGATGGCGACCGAACATCGCGGCTGCGCTGGCCGACGAAGTCCGCGCTGATGCCGCTCCTCGTCGCCAAGGTGAGCCAGCCGGGAGCCGGAGCCGGTCGAGACACCGCGCCACTGCGCGATCGGACTCGGACCGGCCTCGCGCTCTCGTGGGCCGGCGACGTCGCCCTGCTCGGCCGAGGGGACGCCGCGTTCGCTGCCGGGCTCGGCTGCTTCGCGGCCGCCCACGGCTCCTACGGTGCGGCCTTCGCGACGGCGCAGCGCCCGACGCCGCCACCAGCCGCCGCCCCGCTGACGGCCGCCGGTCTCGGGCTCGGCGGCGTGCTCGCCCGCCGCGCCGGTCGGCTGGGCGCGCCGATCGCCGGCTACAGCGCGTTGATCACGGCGATGGCGGTCCGAGCGCTCGGCATCGACGCCGAGCGGGTCGGCCGACCGGCGGCCACCCGCATCGCCACCGGTGCTGGACTGTTCGTCGTCTCGGATGGGCTGATCGGGCTACGCAAGTTCGGGCTGTCCGACGCGACTCCACGCGGAGTGCGGGCAGCCGCCGACGCCGCCGTGATGGCGACGTACGCGGCTGGCCAGTGGCTGATCGCCGACGGCGTCAGCCGCGCCGGGCGCTAGAGCTTCGCTTGGACGGATCGGGGTCGGCTTCGTTCATGCCGAGGCGGTCGCCGGCGCGGTCGAGCGCGGGGCCGAGGCGCGGGAACCGAGGCACTGGTCGGCCGCGCTGGGGATAAGCGAAGTATGTCACGATAAGAACCGCTGCTACCACAATCACGAGCATAGTCAGGCTTATGACGATCATCACGACCCCCTCTTCCCCATCTCGACTTAAGAACAAGGTGTTGTGTCCATGATGTCACGCTCAACGTGACCGTCACATGCCGAATCGATAAACACTTGCTGAGCATCTGTCACTTCAGCCCCGCGAGGGGCCCTTCTTGAGGGACGCTTCCAGCATTCAATTGGTTGCCGGGCCATTCGATTACATTGCGGTCACGTCGGGACCTGCGGCGACGCCGCCTGTGGAATCTCTCGGGACGAGAGATTCAGGCCGGCTCTGCCTCCCGGAGGCGTTGGCTGATCACCGCGGACACGCCGTCGCCACGCATCGAAATGCCATAGAGCGCGTCGGCGACCTCCATCGTCCGCTTCTGGTGCGTGATCACGATGAGCTGGCTGTGTGCCCTGAGCTCGTCGTAGATCTCCAACAAGCGCCCGAGGTTGACGTCGTCGAGAGCCGCCTCGACCTCGTCGAGGATGTAGAACGGGCTCGGCCGGGCCTTGAAGAGCGCGATCAGGAACGCGACCGCGACCAGTGAGCGCTCGCCACCGGACAGCAGCGACAGGCGCTTGACCTTCTTGCCCGGCGGCCGCGCTTCGACGTCGATGCCGGTGTTGAGCATGTCGTCGGGCTCGGTGAGCACCAGGCGGCCCTCACCACCCGGGAACAGGCGGCTGAACACGTCGCGGAACTCGCGCTCGGTGTCCTCCCAAGCCGCGATGAAGATCCGCTCGACCTGCTGGTCGACGTCGTGGACGATCTCCAGCAGGTCGCGCCGGGTCTTCTTCACGTCTTCGAGCTGCTCGGTCAGGAACTTGTGCCGCTCCTCGAGAGCGCTGAACTCCTCGAGCGCGAGCGGGTTGACCCTGCCGAGCAGGGCGAGCTGGCGCTCGGCGGCCCGCAGGCGCTTGGCCTGCTCGTCGCGAACGTACGGGCGGGGCTCCGCAGGCGTGCCGTCCTCGGCATCCGGCTGGGGTACGAGCACCTCGGGCCCGTAGTCGGCGATCAGGCTCTCGACGTCGTGGCCGAGCTCGTCGCCGGCCCGCTCCTCCAGCTGCTGGACGCGGAGCCGCTGCTCGGTGCGGGCCATCTCGTCGCGGTGCACCGAGTCGGTCAGCTTCTCGAGGTCGGCTGCGAGCTCACGATGCTTCGCCCGGATGGCCGAGAGCTCCTGCTCGTCGCCGGTCCGCTGCTGCTCGATGTCGCTGCGCTGCTCGCGCGCCGCACGCAGCGAGATCTCGACGCGGGCCAGCATCATCTCGGCCGCCGTCACGACCGCGCGGGCGACCTCCGCCTCGTGGCGGCGCTGCTCGCGCCGGGCCGCCGCCTTGGCGATCGCCTCCCGCTCGGCCAGGGCCGCCGCCAGCAAGTCTTCGGCGCGGCCGGCCATCGCCCGGGCCCGCTCCTCGGCGGTGCGCAGCGCCAGGCGCGCATCCATCTCGGCGGCGCGAGCCGCGCGCGCCTTGTCGGCCAGCTCATCGAGCGCCGAGTCCTCAGCGTCGTTGTCGCTGTTGGACTCGGCGTCGGAGAGCCGGCTTTCGAGATCGGCGAGGGCTCCCATGTGCTCCTCACGACCCGCTTGCGCCTCCTGGATCGCCTTGGCCAGCCGGTTGGCCTCGGCCCGCGCCGACCGGGCCGCCGAGCCGAGCTGACCGAGCTCCTCGGCCACCGCGGCGAGAGTCGCGTCGGACTCGTGCAGCTTGGCCAGCGCTACGTCGACGCGCTGCTGGGCCGCCTCGGTCTCCTCCTCCGTACGGGCGACCTCGAACCGTAGCCGCTCCCCGTCGTGAGTCGCGGTGTCGAGCTTGCCGCGGGCCGCGTCGAGTGCGGCCTGGACCTCGATCAGGCTCGGCGTCGACGACGAGCCGCCCGAGGCGAAGTGGGCGCCGAGAAGGTCGCCGCCACGGGAGGCCGCGATGACGTCTGGCAGGTCCCGCAACAGCGCGCGAGCGGTTTCGAGGTCGTCGACGACGGCCACCTTGAACAGCAGGCGGCGCAGCGTCGCGCGCAACGGCTCCGGCGCGTCGATCACGTCGACCGCATAGGTGGCTCCGGCCGGCAGACCCGGCCACGTGCGGTCGTCGATGTCGTCGACCCCAAGGACGAGGCCGGCTCGCCCGAGGTCTTCGGTGCGCAGGTGTTCGATGGCGTCGATGGCCGAGTCGACGCCGGTGACGGCAACCGCGTCGGCGGCGCTGCCGAGCGCGGCGGCGACCGCCGGCTCGTAGCCGTCCCGGACCGACAACAAGGCGGCGACCGAGCCGAGCAGGCCCGAGACCTTGTCGGTGGCGGCGAGCAGCGCGCCGGCGCCGTCCTTGCGGGTGAGGCCCAGCTCCAGGGCCTCGACCCGAGCGACGAGTGCAGCCCGCTCGCGATCGGCCTCCTGAGCCTCCTCGCGTCGCTTCGCGAGTCGCTCGGTCAGGTCGTCGAACGCTGACTGGGCGCCTTCGTACTCGGCGTCGAGCCCACTCTCGCCGGCGTCGAGGCTCGCGACCTGGGTCTCGAGGGCGGTGAAGTCGTGCTCGGCCCGTTCGGCCCGCCGCTCGACGTCGGCGACGGCGGTCTCCAGGCGGCCGATCTCGTCGTCGGCGCCGTGGATCCGGCTGCGCATCGCGCCAACCTTGCCGGCGAGCCGGGCCAGACCCTCACGCCGGTCAGCCGCGGCCCGAACGACCCCGGCGATCCGGCGATCTTCTTCGGTGTGGAGCCGCTCGGCATCGCGGCGTACGTCGACCGCGGCTTCGAGGGCGGCCTGTCGCTCGGCGACCTCGGTCTGGATCTGCTGCTCGCCAGCCCGGGCCTCGGCGGCCTCGGCCTCCAGCGCCTCGGGGTCACGCCCCGGCGCCACTTCGTCGGTCTCGCTGGTCGCCAGGCGTACTCGCTCCGCGGCGAGGCCGGCGGTGCCGCGGATCCGCTCACGTAGGCCGGACAGGTGGTACCAGGTCTCCTGGGTCCGAGCGAGCCGCGGCGCGTCGGCCGCCAGCCGCTGCTCGAGCTCCGACTCGGACTGGCGGGCCTCGGCGAGGTCGCGTTCGACCGTCGAGCGCCGGTCGCGCAGCGCCTTTTCGTCGGCGAGCTCCTGCTCGAGCGACGAGCGCGCCTCGACGATCTCGTCAGCCAGCAAGCGGGCGCGGGAGTCGCGTACCTCGGCCTGGATCGCCGCGGCCTTGCGCGCGACCTCGGCCTGCCGACCGAGCGGCTTGAGCTGGCGGCGAATCTCGCCGAGCAGGTCTTGGAGCCGAGTCAGGTTGCCCTCGGTCGCGTCCAGCTTGCGCAGCGCCTTTTCCTTGCGCTTGCGGTGCTTGAGTACGCCGGCGGCCTCCTCGATGAAGCCGCGGCGGCCCTCAGGCGTCGCGTGCAGGATCGAGTCGAGCTGACCCTGCCCCACGACGACGTGCATCTCGCGCCCGATCCCGGAGTCGGACAGCAGCTCCTGCACGTCGAGTAGCCGACAGGTCTGGCCGTTGATCGCGTACTCCGACCCGCCGCCTTGGAACATCGTCCGCGAGATCGTGACTTCGGTGTAATCGATCGGAAGAGCACCGTCGGCGTTGTCGATGGTGAGCACGACCTCGGCGCGGCCGAGCGGCGCCCGGCCCGCGGTCCCGGCGAAGATGACGTCGTCCATCTTGCCGCCACGCAGCGACTTCGCGCCCTGCTCGCCCATGACCCACGCCAACGCGTCCACGACGTTGGACTTGCCCGATCCGTTGGGTCCGACCACACAGGTGATGCCCGTCTCGAACCGCAGGGTCGTGGACGAGGCGAACGACTTGAACCCGCGGAGCGTCAGGCTCTTCAGGTACAACGTGAAACTCCTCGCTACTGCGACCCGGAAGGGAAGATCTCGGACAGCCTAGCGGCGGTGGGCTGCGATCAAGGTACGCACCGCCGCTCGGGCGGCATCCATCGTCGTGTCGAGCTCGATCACCGACGAGCTCACGAGGGCACCCTCGTGGATCAACAGCAGCTGGTCAGCGAGCAGCCGAGGGTCACGCAGACCCATTCGCTCGGCAAGCTCGACGAAGAGGTCGCGCAGCCAGAGCTTCTGCGGCGCGAGCAGCCGGCGGGCGGGGTGGTTCGGGTTGGTGATCTCGGCGCCGGCGTTGATGACCGAGCATCCGCGCCGAGCATCCCGTTCGCGCCATTCGTACATCGCGTCGAAGACCGCCAGGATCCGATCGTCGACCGGTCGGCGCTCGAGGTAGTCGAGCAGGAAGGCCTGCCAGCGCTCCTCCCGACGCTCGAGGTACGCCGCGACCAGCCGGTCCTTGGAGCCAAACCGGTCATACAGGGTCTTTTTCGTCGTCTGAGCCGCCTCGGCGATGGTGTCGACACCGACGGCCCGGATGCCGCGGGCATAGAACAGCTCGCTCGCGACCAACAGGATCCGCTCTGCGGTCGGCGTCCAGTGGATGTCGTCCATACACTGCGAGTATACAGACCGGTATGGTTACCTAGCAAGCATGACTCGTGCTCGCGGTTCCCTACCCGATATCGCCCTCTGCGTCGGTCTCGTCGTCTGCTGGAGCTCCGGCTTCATCGGCGCTCGGCTCGGCACCGAACACGCGTCCGCGATCACCCTGCTCGCCTGGCGGTTGATCGTCTCCGGCACGCTCGCGATCGGCTGGCTGCTGTGGCGACGCCGCAAGCTGTCCGGGCGGGTCGTCCGCGCCCATCTCGGCCTCGGCCTGCTCACCCAGGTCGGCTATCTCGGCGGCGTCGTGGGTGGCGTCGGCGCCGGTGTGCCAGCCGGAACGACCGCGTTGATCGCGGCCCTCCAACCGATCGTCGTGGCGGTGGCGGCGTCACGGTTGCTGGACGAGTCGGGACAAAGGCATCAGCGGGCCAGCCTCGGCCTCGGCGTCGCCGGCGTCGCACTCGTCGTCGCCGGTGATCTCGGCGCCGGATCGGCCGGCCCCTGGGCGTACCTCGTGCCGGTCGTGGGCATGCTGTCGCTCAGCGCCGGCACGGTGCTCGACCGGCGGGCGCCGTCGACCCCGTCGGTGCTCGACGCCGTGGCGATCCACACCGTCATCGCGGCGGTCTGCTTCATCGGCCTCGCCGGGGCGACCGACGGCCTGCAACCGCCGGGCGACCGCGAGTTCGTCTGGGCGGTCGCCTGGGTCGTGGTGCTCAGCACCGTCGGCGGATACGGCTGCTACCTAGGTGTACTCCGTCGGATCGGACCGACCCGTACGAGCACGCTGCTCTATCTGACGCCGCCCGCGACGATGATCTGGGCGTACCTGATGTTCGGTGATCCGATCGGGCCGGCGACGCTCGGCGGTCTGGTGCTGTGTGCGTTCGCGGTCGCGGGCATGCTGATCGACCGACCGGCGTCCGATCGGTTGGATCAAGCGACGGTTCAGCCGAGCGCGGGCTCGAGATCGACGAGCCGCTCCGGAGTCAACGTCTCCCCGTCCGGATAGCTGGCGACGAGTGCGTCGTTTTCCGCTTTGAGGCGTGAGACTTCAGCCTCCAGGTCGGCGACGCGTTGCCGAAGTAGCCAGGTTTCTCGGGTGACGCGGGGATCGGTCCCAGCGATATGGCCCAGAAGTGCCTTGGCCATGAATGTGTCCTCCACGATGAGGTCGCTATGCGCCCCGTAAGGCGATGAAGTGGACCGGCCGAGCGCTGGGTAAGCGCGCGGTCTTGAAGAGGGTCCGTCTTCAAGAGTCCCACTGTCGGTCGACTTGGTCAACTTGACGCGACAAGGCCGATTGGCACGGTCACGCCCCAGGGCTCACCAGTGCGGCCGGCGCGGTCGTGGCTGGCAGCTCGGACAGATAAAAGACGAGCGATTCATGAACCGGTCACGCCGGATCGGAGAGCCGCAACGCGAGCACGGTTCACCGACCCGGTCGTAGGCCTGCAACTCGCGCGCGAAGTAACCGCTTTGGCCGTCGACACCGACGTACAGCGCGTCGAACGATGTGCCGCCGGCCGACATCGCGGCGGCCATCACCATCCGCGTCGCGGCGAGGACCCGATGCGCTTCCGACCGCCGGAGCGTCTCGGTCGGCCGGGCGTAGTGCAAGCGTGCCTCCCACAACGCCTCGTCGGCGTAGATGTTGCCGATCCCGGAGACCAGCGACTGGTCGAGGAGCGCCCGCTTCACATTGGTCCGGCGTCGCCGCAGGTCTTCGACGACGACGTCCTCATCGTAGGCCGCCTCGAACGGGTCGGGAGCGATGTGGGCCAGCTCCGGAGGTATGACATCGCCGCCGAGGCTGATCGCCATGCTGCCGAAGGTCCGTTGGTCGACGAAGCGCAGCTCGCGGCCGTCGGCGAGCCGAAACCGGATCCGCAGGTGTGGCTCGTCGGGCGCTCCCGCCGGCTGCACCAAGACCTGGCCGGACATCCCGAGATGGGTCAGGAGCGCGGCATCGTCGTCCAGCACGAGCCAGAGGAACTTGCCGCGCCGGCGTGCCGCGACGAGAGTGCGGCCGCGCACGCGGGCGACGAAGTCGGCGGCGCCGGCCAGATGCCGCCGGACGGAGCGCGAGGTGAAGACCTCGGCGTCGACGATCTCGGCATCGATCACGTGCCGTTCGAGGCCGCGCCGGATGACCTCGACCTCGGGGAGCTCGGGCACGTCAGTCGGCCGCGCTCGACCCCGGACGGCCGTCGGTCTCGTCACCGCTGAGGCCGTAAGCACCGCGGATCTCGCGCCACGCGGTCTCGGCGGCCTGCTGCTCGGCCTCCTTCTTGGACCGACCGACGCCGTGGCCGTAGACCTGGTCGCCGACACGTACTTGGGCGGTGAACGTCTTGGCGTGGTCGGGACCGCTCGCCCCGACGAGGTATTCGGGTACGCCGAGGCCGAGATCGGCGCTGAGCTCTTGGAGGCTGGTCTTCCAGTCCAGACCGGCGCCCAGCTGGAACGCGGCGGCGATCAGCGGGTCGAACAGCGACCGGACAACCTCGGTGGCGCGGGTGAAACCGGCCTGGAGATAGATCGCCCCGATCACGGCCTCCACCGTGTCGGACAGGATCGACGCCTTGTCGCGCCCGCCGGTGGCCTCCTCGCCACGGCCGAGCCGAACGTAAGGGCCGAGGCCGAGAGTGCGGGCGACGTCGGCCAGAGCCCGAGCGTTGACGACGGCGGCCCGGAGCTTGGCGAGGCGGCCCTCGGACAGATCGGGATAGGTGTTGAAGAGCCGGTCCGTCACGACCAGGCCGAGCACCGAATCGCCCAGGAACTCCAGCCGCTCGTTGGTCGGCAGACCACCGTTTTCGTAGGCGTACGAGCGGTGGGTCAGCGCATGGATCAGCAGGCCGTCCTCGAGTTCGGGCGTACCGAGGGCGACCCGGAGGCCATCGAAGTCGGACGAGAGGGCACCCTCAACAGCCGCCTCGGCGGCGGTGGTGTCGGAGCTGGTCTGCGTGCCCGGTTCGCTCATCGGCGACTACAGCACCTGGCGCCGGCTACCTCGCGGACCGTACTGACCGCACTCAGGGCACGCACGGTGCTGGAGGTGCTTGGCGCCGCAGGCCGGGTTGGTGCAGGTGACCAGCGACGGCGCGCTGGCCTTCCACTGCGACCGACGGTGCCGGGTGTTGCTCCGCGACACCTTGCGCTTGGGAACCGCCACGTCTCACTCCTCGTCGGGACCGGAGTCGTCCGGTCGTTCGTCACCGGTCAGCCGGCTCAGGGCCGCCCAACGCGGGTCAATGTCCTCCTCGTGCGCATGACCGGGCACGTCGGCGAGGCGTACCCCGCACTCGGGGCACAATCCGGCACAGTCCGGCCTGCACAGCGGCTTCAGCGGCAGCGCGAGCACCACCTCGTCCCGCAGTACGGACTCGAGGTCGAGCAAGTCGCCCTCGAGCCGCCGGATGTCGTCGGGACCATCGCCGCCGGCGGCCGCGTCGCCTCCGTCGTCGTAGGCGTACAGCTCCTGGATGTCGACGTCGAGGGACTCCTCGACCGACTCCAGGCACCGAACGCATTCTCCGACGGCAACCACACGTGCCGTACCGGTGGCCAACACGCCTTCGATAACGGCCTCGAGTCGGAGCTCCAACTCGACGTCACTACCCTCAGGCACGCCGATCACGCCGATACCCAGATCCGCCGGCGCCGGCGCGGTGAGCGACACCTTCCGTTCGGACCCAGGGCGGCGTCCGAGCTCGCGCGTATCGAGCACGAGCGGCGCTCTGGGATCAGGACTGGACAGGAGTCTCTCTCGTTGTCGGGCACGACGGATCGTCAGGCCCTGTCGGGCCGAGGGACAGGTTATCGCGTCCGGCCCCCAAGATCCCAATCGGGCGGCTTTAGGACGTCTGTCATTCGGCGAAGGGGTCCGGCAGTGGCTGCGCCGAACCCGGATCGTTCCACGCGTCTTCGAGGTCGCTGCGTCCTCGGAGCCGGTCCCGGCCACGGGAGACCGCCTCCATCGTCTTCTGGAGCGTCAGCTCGAAATTGGCCAGCCGCTCGTCGACGTAGGCGTCGGTATCGCGCCGCAAAGACTCGGCCTCCTGGCGGGCAGCGTTGAGGACCTTGTCGGCCTCGCCCTGGGCCAGTCGGTAGACGTCGGTCTCGGACGCCCAGCCCTGGCGGTCGGACAACGCCCTCGAGATGAGCCCCGCCAGCTCGTCGAGATGGATCAACATCTCGCCCCGGTTGATCACCGCGGACGCCGACATCGGCATCGAACGCGCATCCGCGACAATCTGCCGGATCTCGGCAACCTTGGCCTGTGCATCCACCTCGTTGCTACCCCTTTTCGTCACTGACCCGTTGCGCCGGCCGGTCTTGGCCAGCTTTGAAAAGATACCCGGATCGGTGCTCGAGTTCGATCGGCCGGGTGCTAGGCGTCGGCGTCGTCAGCTCGTGGCAGGCGTTCGAGGAGCCGCGTGAGCACCGGCGGCGGCAACAACCCCTTGACGTCGCCGCCGAGCGAGGCGACCTCCTTGACCAGGCTGGCGGCGACGAACGAGTGCTCCGGCGACGTCGGGATGAAGACGGTTTCCACGCCGGCGAGTCGGCGGTTCATCTGGGCCATCTGCAGCTCGTAGTCGAAGTCCATGACCGCCCGCAGCCCGCGTACGACGGCCCGGATGCCGCGCTTGCGGCAGAAGTCGACCAGCAGCCCTTCGAAGCTGTCGAGCCGGACGTTGGGAAACTCCGCGGTGACCTCGGCCAGCATCGCCAGCCGCTCGTCGACGCTGAAGAGGCTCCGCTTCGACGGGTTGACAAGCACCGCGACGGTGACCTCGTCGAACAGCCCCGACGCCGTGGCGACGATGTCGAGGTGACCGTTGGTGACCGGGTCGAAGGATCCGGGACAGACGGCGGTGTGCACCGAAGCGTCCTCCTAGCTCGCGACTCCCGCCCGGCGACCGTACCAAAGCACTGTGTCGCCGTAGCGTCGGTCGCGCAGCGGCTCGATGCCGTCGGGCCAGTCGGGCGCCGGATCGCGACGAGATCGCTCGACGACCACGTACGCGTCGTCGACCAGCCAATCGCGGCGCACCACGTCGGTCAGGACGGCCTCGAGCTCGTCGCCGGGCGTCGCGTACGGCGGGTCGAGGAACACCACGTCGAACGGCTCGGCCTCGCCGGATCGGACGTAGGCCCGCACCGGTTCGGCGACGACGGTCCACCCGGTCAGCCCCAGTGACTCGGCGTTGCGCCGGATCAGCGTGGCGACCCGGCGCTGGCGCTCGACGAGCACGATCTCCGAAGCGCCCCGAGACAGCGCCTCCAGCCCGACCGCGCCGGAGCCGGCGTAGAGGTCGAGCACCCGGCAGCCCTCGAGCGGGCCGAGCGCCGACTCGAGTGTCGAAAACAGCGCCTCACGGACCCGTTCGCTCGTGGGCCGGGTCTCGGTGCCGGTCGGTGTCAGGAGCCGACGGCCGCCGACCGTGCCCGCGACGATCCGCGTCATGTCTTGTCCAGGTAGTCCGCCTGGTCGGCCTCCTCGAGCCGCCGAACCGCCGCGGCGAGGGCGGGTTGGCCGCCGAGCTCGGGGTCGGACCGGACGATCCGATCCGCGTCCGCACGCGCCGCCTCGATGACCTTCTCGTGTTTGAGCACCGACAGCAGCTGGAGACTCGATCGCCGACCCGACTGGCTCACCCCCAGCACGTCCCCCTCGTGTCGGGTCTCGAGGTCGACCCGGGACAGCTCGAACCCGTCGGATGTGGCGGCCACGGCATCGAGCCGTTCGCGGGCCGGCGAGTCAGCCTCGGACTCGGTGACCAGGAGACACAGCCCGGCGTGCTCGCCCCGGCCGACCCGACCACGCAGCTGATGCAGCTGCGACAGGCCGAACCGCTCGCCGTCCATGACGACCATCACGGTGGCGTTGGCGACGTCGACACCGACCTCGATCACCGTCGTCGACACCAAGACGTCGACCTCGCCGGCCGCGAAGCGGGTCATCACCGAGTCCTTCGCGTCCGACGCCATCCGGCCGTGCAGCAATTCGACCCGCAACTCGGACAGCGGCCCGGCCGACAGTTCCTCGCACAGCTCGACGGCGCTGTGCGACGAGCGCCGGTCGGTGGCGTCGCCCTTGCCGTTGTCGTCGGACCGGTCGCCGATGCGCGGGCAAACGATGTAGGCCTGCCGGCCCTCGCGTACCTCCTCGACGATGCGCTGCCAGGTGCGGTCGAGCCACGCCGGCCGATCCTGGACCGGCACGACCGTGGTCTGGATCGACTGCCGGCCCGCGGGCAGCTCGGTCAGGGTCGACGTCTCGAGGTCGCCGAAGACGGTCATCGCGACGGTCCGAGGGATCGGCGTCGCCGTCATGACGAGGACGTGCGGCCGCGATTCCCCCGACTTGCCGGCCAACGCCGCTCGCTGCTCGACCCCGAACCGATGCTGCTCGTCGACCACGACGAAACCCAGGTCGGCGAACTGCACCCGGTCTTCGAGCAGGGCATGGGTTCCCACGACGATCCCGGCCGCACCGGACGCCGCGTCGGACAGTGCCTCGCGCCGGGCGGCGGCGCCGAGCGAGCCGGTGAGCAGCCGTACTCGCGTGCTGTCGTCGGCGCCACCGAGCATGCCGCCGAGCGCCAGGTCGCCCAGCAGCGCCATGATCGAGCGGTGATGCTGCGCCGCCAGCACCTCCGTCGGCGCCAGCAGCGCGGCCTGGCCTCCGGCGTCGACAACCTGCAGCATGGCGCGCAGAGCAACGACCGTCTTGCCGGAGCCCACGTCGCCCTGCAGCAGCCGGTGCATCGGATGCGACCGGGCCAGCTCGTCGCCGAGCACGTGTCCGACCTCGGTCTGGCCGTCGGTGAGCTCGAACGGCAGCCGCCCCTCGAACCGCTCCCGGATGCCGCCGTCGATCGGCTCGCGCGGCGTTGCGGCGAGATGCTCGGTGGCGTACCGACGCTGGGCCAGGATCGTCTGCAGGACGTACGCCTCTTCGAAGCGCAGTCGCTTCAGGGCCGCGCTGACATCGGACTGCTCGGACGGTCGGTGGATCCGCTCGAAGGCCTCGGCGAGGTCCATCAAGCCGTGCTCGGCGCGGACTTCGTCGGGCAGCGGGTCGTCGAGACCGTCGAGCTGGTCGAGAAGGTGCTCGACGCAGCGCGCGATCTTCCACGACGGCAGCTTGGTCGCCGTCGGATAGACCGCGATCATCCGCCGGTTGAACCGCTGCATCCGGTCGGCGTCGTCGCCGAAGTCCTCCTCGTCGAGCAGGTCGAAGTCGGGATGCAGCAGCTGCCGCTGACGTCGGAACCAGCCGACCTTGCCGGCGAAGATGCCGACCTTGCCGGGCTTCATGAGGTAGGCCAAGCGCGGCTGGTTGAAGAACGTCAACAGCAGCCGATCGCCCTCGTCGTCAGTGACGATGACCTCGACCCGGACTCGCTTGCGACGGCGACCGCGGTCGAACCAGTCCCTCGTGTTGACCTCGACCACCTTGGCCATCACGGTCACCGGCTCGTCCTCCTGCAACTGCGCGATCGGCGTCAGCTCGCCTCGCCGGGCGTATCGACGCGGATAGTGCCGCAGCAGATCCTCGACGGTACGGATGTCGAGATGCGTCGTGAGCGGCTTGGTCGAACGGCCACCGAGCACCGAATCCAAGCGCGAGTCCAACCGGATCGTCATCGGGTCTGCCCCTCACTCGACCGCGACCAGCAGCGGATAGCGCGATTGCCCACCGTCATAGACGACGACGTCGATCTCTGGTCGCTCGTCGACGATGCGCCGCTCCAGTCGGTCGGCCAACCCCTCGGGGGCGCCGTCGCCGATCACCAGGGTCAACAGTTCGCCACCACCGCCAAGGAGTCGGTGGACGACCTGATCGGCGACATCGTGCAGGTCGTCGCCGACAACGGCGAAGTCGCCCTCGACGACCCCCAACACGTCGCCCGGCTCACATGGCCCGGCCGACGTCATCGCCTGGCGGGCGGCCACCGTGACGGCGCCGTGCCGCGCGTGTCCGGCGGCGGTCGTCATCGCCACGACGTCGTCGTCGAAACTCCGCCCGGGTTCGTGCACCGCCAGTGCCGCGAGGCCCTGGACCTGGACCCGCGTCGGGATCACCGAGACCCGAACGCCGTCGTCGCGGGCCTGCTGTGCGGCGGCCTCCGCAACCGCGATCGAATCGCCGTCGTTGGGCAGCACGATCACCTCGGCGGCTCGGCAACCTCGGATCGCGTCGAGAAACTCCCCCGTCGAGCAGCGATGACCGACTCCCCCGGCGACGACCTGGGCGCCGGCTTCGCCGAACAGCCGTCGAAGGCCAGGGCCGGCAGCCATCACCACGACACCCCGACCCGCCAGGACCGGCTGCCGGCCAGTCCGGGCGGTTTGTTCGGCGAAATGGGTCACCGCGATCCGATGCGGTCGGCCGGCGGCGATCCCCGCCTCGATCGCTGCGCCGACGTCGTCGACATGGACATGGACGTTCCACAACCCCTCGCCGCCGACGACGACGAGTGAGTCGCCGAGTGGACCGAGTCGCTCCCGGAGGGCGGGGACCCGATCGTCGTCGGCGTCGAGCAGGTACATGACCTCGTAGGCCGGGCCGTCAGCCGTGAGGTCGCCCTCGACGACCGGGGTCGGGACATGCTGGCGACCGATCACCGGCTCCGCGCCCGGCTGCCATCGGCCGGTGAGCACCCGTACGGTCGCGTCGAGCACGACGCACAGGCCGCGCCCACCGGCGTCGACGACCCCGGCTCGACGGAGGGTCTCGAGTTGCTCGGGCGTGTGGGCCAGGGCGACTCGGGCCGCGTCGGCGGCGGCCGTCAGCACCTCGGCGGCGTCGGCGATGTCGGCGATGTCGGCACGCGCCGCGACAGCTTCGGCGGCGCCGGCCGCCTCGCGAGCGACGGTGAGGATCGTGCCCTCGACCGGCTCGCCGACCGCCGCGTACGCCGCGTTGGACGCCCCCGTCAGGGCCGCGGCCACGGTGCGCCCATTGAGGCCGGCGGGATCGGTCGACACGGTTCGGACCGCGGCCCGAAGGAGTTGGGCCATGATCACGCCGGAGTTGCCCCGGGCCCCGCGCAGGGCGCCGTCGATGAACGCACGGACCACGGCGTCGAGTGTCGTGTCGGCGGCTCGGCCCGCGGCAGTGGCGGCCTCGAACGTCAGGAACAGGTTGGTCCCGGTGTCGCCGTCGGGCACCGGGTAGACGTTGAGCGCGTCGATCTCCTCCCGGGCCGTGCCGAGTGCGGAGACGCACGCGTCGCACCAGCGCAGGAAGCCCGCGACATCGGGTGCTTCGCCCATGGCCTTCCTCTCTCCGACCGGGATGCGACGCGGGTCAGGGTAGTCCGGACGCCAGACGAGTTCGGTCCGATTGGCCTCGTTTCGAGCCATCGGATATCCTGCCTTGGTTGCTCGCGCGACGACGCGAGCACGTCCGGGTTCACCGGCTAGACGATCCTCACGACAACCCTGGGAGTGTGCGCCGTGGCTGCGGTCTGCGACATCTGCGGCAAGAAGCCTCGCTTCGGCAACAACGTGCCTTGGTCGCGCAAGCGCACTCGCCGCCGCTTCAACCCGAACATCCAGCGGGTCCGTGCCGTCGTCAACTCGACGCCCAAGCGCCTCAACGTCTGCACCTCGTGCCTCAAGGCGGGCAAGGTCACGACCAGCTAACCGAAGTGCGCGTGGCCGCCCGGCCCTTCGTACTCTTCGCCGTCGACGGTCACCCCATTCCCCTCGTTGACGCGCCCGATCGGCCGCCAGCCCTCCGGCAGTGACGCGCTCGCGTCGAAAGTCGCCGCCAGTGCGTGGTCTTCTCCGCCGGTGAGACAGAACGCGACCGGCTCGATGCCGATCGCGGCGCCCACGGCTTCGAGCGGCTCCGCGATCTCGACGCTGCTCGAGTCGACGTCGATCGCGACCGCGCTGGCGTCGGCGACGTGACCGAGGTCGGCGAGCAGCCCGTCGCTCACGTCGATCATCGCCGTCGCTCCGGCCGCGGCCGCCTGCGGGCCAGCGGCGTACGGCGGCTCCGGGCGTCGGTACGCCGCGACGACTGCCCGTGGCGAGCGGAACCCCCGGCCGAGCACAGCGAGTCCGGCGGCGGCCCAGCCCAGGCGTCCGGCGACGGCGACCACCTGACCGGTGCGGGCACCGCCGCGGCGTAACGGCTCAGCTTCGGCATGGCCGAGCGCGGTGACGGAGATGACGATCTCGTCGGCCTCGGTCAAGTCGCCGCCGACGATCGTGGCCCCCACCAGCGCGACCTCCTCGGCCATCCCGGCGGCCAGCTCGCGCACCCAGTCGACCGGGAGATCTGACGGCGCCGCGAGACCGACGACGAGCCCGGTCGCGGTCCCGCCCATCGCAGCGATGTCGGCGAGGCTCGCGGCGACCGCGCGCCGGCCGACGTCGCCGGCTTCGGACCAGTCACGGCGGAAGTGGCGCCGCTCGACGAGCTGATCGGTCGTCACGAGAACCGGCCCCGAGACGGCGAGACATGCGGCGTCGTCACCGCTCCCGATGAGCACCGCCGGGGTCACCGGAAACGCCGACGTCACGACGTCGATGACGCCGAATTCGCCGAGGTCAGCAAGCGTTTGGGGACCGGCTGCCGTCATGCGTACCCTCCTCGTCGATCTCCCCATACTCTCGTGGCCGTGGCGGCAGTACGGTAGGTGCCACCTGTAGCGTGTGCTGCGACCGAGTGGAGGATGCCCATGGTGGTGCAGGCGTACGTGCTCATCCAGACCGAGGTCGGCAAGGCGGCCGAGGTAGCGCGTGAGGTCGCTGGGGTAAGCGGGGTCACGCTGGCCGAGGACGTGACCGGGCCTTACGACGTGATCGTCCGGGCCGAGGCGCAAAACGTCGACGAGCTCGGACAGCTCGTCGTGGCCAGGGTCCAAAACATCCCTGGCATCACCCGCACTCTCACGTGTCCGGTGGTGCACATCTGAGCCACCGTCGGATCCTGGCGGCGTCGGCCGCCGTCGTCATCGCGCTGTCGGGATGCGGTGACGGCGAGAGCCCCGCCGTCGACATCGACGCACCGGCGCTGTCCGGAACGCCTGCCCGCCAGTGTGCCGCGCTCCAACGAGCGCTACCGGATCAGGTCGCCAATCTGTGGTCGCGCGACGTGCGGACCGACGGTGTCGCAGCCGCGTGGGGCGCGCCGACGATCGTGTTGCGCTGCGGCGTCACCGACGCGACCGGCCTCGGCCCGGCGGTCCGCTGCGACGTGATCGACGGCGTCGGCTGGTTCAGCGAGGACCTCGACGATTCCTACCGCTTCACGACGATCGGCCGGAGCGTGCCGGTCGAGCTCACAGTGCCGCACGACTACGCCCCGGAGGCCGACGCCGCGGTCGACGTTGCCGCCGCCGTCAAGCGCGCGATCCCGCTGCAGCAGCCCTGCGTCTGACATCCAGTGCCTGGTCAACGCCAGCATCGACAACGCTGCGACGAGAGCGGCGACGGCGCCCCAACCCGACGCCTGGTAGAGCCACACGCCGAGCGACGATCCGACGGCTCCGGCCACGAACGCGCAGCCCATGTACGCCGCGTTCATCGAGCTCCGCGACTCCGCGTCGAGCCGATACATCCGAGTCACGTTGGCGACCATCCCCGACTGCATCGCCACGTCGAGCACGCACACGCCGGCAACGAGGAGCGTCAGCCCGGTCGTGCCACCGAGCAGCGCGCCGGCTAGCAGGCCGGCCGAGAGGAGGCCGCCGATCATGGTGACGGTGTTGAGCCGATCCGGACCGAACCGGTCTGCAAGCCGTCCGGCCCACGGCGTGCCCACCATCGTGACGAGCGCGACGAGGCTGATGGCGCCGAGTGCCCCGGCGGAGAGGTCGTACTGGTCACGCAGCACCAGGACGAGCGTCGTCCAGGTAGCCGTGAACGCCGCGAACAGGCACGCCTGGTACGCCATCGACCGTCGCAGCTCGGGCTGCGTCCGTACCGCTCGCAGCGGTTGGACCAAGTAGCCGGCCGTCACGCGCCGCCGGTGGCCCGAAGGCTCCGGCCGACGCCTGCCGATCAGCGCCACGCACGCCAGCGCGCCCACGCCCGCGGCGCCGTAGGCGGCCCGCCACGACCCGGCATCGCCGAGGACGCCCGCGCCGGCGCGAGCCGAGATCATCCCGGCGATGCAGCAGCTCAAGAGCATGCCGTTCAGCCACCCGAGGCGGCGTGGGTCGGTACGGGACGCCGCCCAGGGCCCGATGACGGGCGAGGCCACCGTGAGGCAGCCCATCAGCACCGAGGCGGCGACGAGAACCGAGAGCGACGGAGCCATCGCTGCGATCAGCGCCGCTCCCGCCGATCCCACGAAGAGCCACCGGAGGAGTCGACGAGCCGACAGCAGGTCACCGAGCGGCACGATCAGGACGATCCCGATCGCGTACCCGAGCTGAGGAGCGCTGGCGATCCACGCCGCTCGCTGCTCGGACACGTGCAGATCGGCCGCCACCGCCGGGATCAGGGCCTGCGGAAAGTAGATCGTGCCGACACCGACGGCGGAGGCGAAGCAGAGCACCGTCAGATCGAGCCGGGAAAGGGAAGACACCGGACAACCATGAGCGAGGCGGCGGCAGCGACGAATCGATTTAGGATCGGGCTAAATGCTGACCTACCTGCTGGGTGCCGACGACCTGACCGACATTCGGTTCGCCATCTCGCCGATGGCCGAGACCGTCCTCTCCCTGCGTGCGTTGCGTCGCCCGGAGCGGTTCCCGCTGCACCTGGCCTGGGTGGAGTCGGTTCGACGCCGGTCGGGCGGTCTCGACTGGGACGTGCTCATGTCGCTGGTCAACGAAGGCATGGGAAGTCCGGACTTCCTCACGCCACGACCCACATCGCCTCTCACGAGCGTCGAGGAAGAGCTTGCCGTCGTGGCCGCGGTCGACCGGCAGGTCGCGCTCGAACAGCTCGAGAAGGTCAACGGCACCGTGCCGCCGGCCGTGGCCGGTCCGGACGCCGTCGGGCGCGTCACGACTGCGCTGCGCGGCTACTGGGAGGCTCTCATCGCTCCCCATTGGGCCAGGATGCACGGCATCATGTCGGCCGACATCGTCTACCGCGGCCGGGTCCAGACCGAGGATGGCAGCGGTGCCATGCTCGACGACCTCGGCGAGAGCTTCGAGTACGAACGCGGCGAGCTACGCGTCAGTGGGGTCAGCGATCCCAGCCGTACCGAGGCGATCGGCGGACGCGGGCTCACCTTGCTGCCGACGATGTTCGGTCCGCACGCTGCGATCCCGTACGAGATCGGCGGCCTTCCCGAGCTGTTCTATCCGGCACGAGGCCAGGGTCTGATGTGGTCGACTCCTGCCGCTGTCGATGCCGCCGATCTCGGACGTCTGATCGGCCCCCCGCGCGCACGCATCTTGACTCTGCTCGAGCAACCGCACTCGACGGCTCATCTCGCACGGCTTCTGGGCGTCACTCCGTCGGCGGTCAGCCAACATCTGCGACTGCTCCATCGCTTCGGACTCGTCAACGCCGCCCGGCACGGACGCTACGTCCTCTACGAGCGAACCGATCTCGGCAGCGCCCTGCACGACGGGAGCGTCGCCGGTCCGTCGGGTTAGCGCTCAGCGCAAGCCGGTGCCGCGGCGCAGGGCGAGCTGCAACAGGTGGTCGACGAGGCTCGGGTAGTCGACCCCGGTCGCGGCCCACATCATCGGAAAGCCGGACGTGGGGGTGAACCCCGGCATCGTGTTGATCTCGTTGATCACCACGCGGCCGTCGGCGAAGTAGAAGAAGTCGACGCGGGCCAATCCCTCGCATCCCACGGACTCGAACGCCCGTGCCGCGCTGTCACGGATCGTCTCCGCGATGGCGTCGGGGATGTCGGCTGGTACGTCGGCGCGCCCGCCGCCGTCGATGTACTTCGCCTCGAAGTCGTACCACGTGTGGCCCGAGCTCGGGTCGAGCACGATCTCGCCCGGCACGCTCGTCCGGGGCGGCCCGCCCTCGAGATCGGCCATGACCCCGCATTCGATCTCGCGAGCTCCAATCGCGGCGGCCTCGACGATCACCTTCGGGTCGTGCTCGTGGGCGGCCTTGATCGCAGCGTCGAGGTCGCCGGACTCAGTGACGCGAGTGATCCCGATGCTCGACCCGGCGCGGGCCGGCTTGACGAACACGGGATAGCCGAGCGACGCCACCGACTCGCGAACCGCCGCCGGATCGGTGTCCCACTCGCGTTGCAACACCACGACGTGCGGCAGCATCGGCAACCCGGCCGACGCGAACACGATCTTCATGTAGTGCTTGTCCATGCCGAGGGCACTCGCGAGTACGCCGGCACCGACATAACGCACGCCGGCCATCTCGAACAGGCCCTGGATCGTGCCGTCCTCGCCCCACGGCCCATGCAGCAACGGCAGGACGACATCAACCTCGCCGAGCGTCCGGGGCACCTCGTCCGGCTCGTGGACGATCAGCTCGCTGGACCCCGACGACGCGAGCGCGACCTGGGCTCGCACGTTGTCGACCATCGGCAGCGATCCGCCGGTGATGGCGTAGCGGTCCGGCGACGCCGACTCGAGGACCCACCGTCCTTCGGTGGAGATGCCGATCGGCACTACGTCGTACTTTTCCGGGTCGATCGCCCGGATGACCTCCCCCGCCGTCACGCAGGAGACGCCGTGCTCACTGGACCGACCGCCGAAGACCACCGCGACTCGGGGCCGCGAGGCGGGCGTCGATCTGTCGTGCTGGGCCATCCCGCGACCATACAACCCACCCGGCAGGATGGGTGCATGACCGAACGCTTGGCGCCCGCCACCATCACTGTGTCCGCCGGTCGACCCCCTCGCGATCCGGACGCACCCCTCAATCCGCCCGTCACACTCGCAAGCGTCTTCGTCGCCGGAGGCGAGCGCGAGTACGGGCGCTACGCCAACCCGACCTGGGAGGCGTTCGAGACCGTACTCGGCGAGCTCGAGGGCGGTCGGGCGCTCGCGTACGCCTCCGGCATGGCCGCCGTCTCGACGCTGGTCGACCTGGTCGCCCCCGGCGGGGTCGTGGTGGCTCCGCAGCACGCCTACCTCGGCACCTTGCACCTCCTCGGGTCCAAAGAGCGTCGCGGCGAGGTCGAGGTCCGCAAGGTCGACCTGACCGACACCGCCGCGACCATCGCCGCCTGCGACGACGCGGCGCTGGTGTGGCTGGAGTCGCCGACCAACCCGATGCTGGAAGTCGCTGACCTGCCAGCGATCATCGAGGGCGCCCACGCCGCCGGTGCCCGAGTGGTGGTCGACAACACCTTCGCCACGCCGATCCTGCAGCGCCCCCTCGATCAGGGCGCCGACGCGGTCGTGCACTCGGCGACCAAGCTGTTGTCCGGCCATGCCGACGTGCTCCTCGGCGCGATCGTGACCCGCGACCCCGAGATCCACCGGGCGGTCGACGAGCAGCGTCGGATGCGAGGCGCGATCGCCGGTCCGATGGAGGCGTGGCTCGCGGCGCGAGGCATGCGCACGCTCCACCTGCGGGTCGACGCCGCGCAGCGCAACGCGCGCCAGCTCGCCGAGCGTCTCGGCAAGCACGCCGAGATCAGCCGGCTGCACGATCCGGGGTGGGGCACGATGCTGGGCATCGAGATGACCGGCGGCGTCGCAGCGGCCGAGCAGCTGGTCTCATCGACTTCGCTGTGGATCAACGCCACCAGCCTCGGCGGTGTCGAGTCCACGTTCGAACGGCGACGGCGCTGGGGCAGCGAGCAGGCGACCGTACCCGAAGACTTCATCCGGCTCTCGGTCGGTGTCGAGGACGCCGACGACCTCTGGCACGACCTCGAGCGCGCGCTGGACGGCCTCCCCGACTAGCGACTTGTCAGGCATATATGGAGCCGGGGATCAACATGTGCCTGACAACTTCGACCGGCTAGGCGCGCTCGGGCTTGGCGCTGCGTGACACCAGCGAGACGAGCATCTCCTTGGGCGTCAGCTCTTCGCGGACGACGGCGGCGACGTGTTCGACGATGGGCATGTCGACCTCGTGGTCGGCGGCGAGCTCATAGACCGACTGACACGACTTGACGCCCTCGGCGACCTGGCGGGTCGAGCCGACGATCTCGTCGACGGTCATGCCTCGACCGAGCTTCTCGCCGAACGTACGGTTGCGCGACAACGGCGACGAGCAGGTAGCGACCAAGTCGCCCAACCCCGCGAGCCCGGCCATCGTCATCGGGTCGGCGCCCATCGCGGTGGCCAGACGGGCCGTCTCGGCCAGCCCGCGCGTGATGACGGTGGCCGTCGCGTTGTCGCCGAAGCCGAGACCGACGGCCATGCCGACGGCGAGGGCGATGACGTTTTTCGTCGTGCCTCCGAGCTCACATCCGACGACATCGGTGTTGGTGTACGGACGAAACGCCGGCGTGTGGCACAGCCGCTGTAACCGGGTCGCCACGTCGATGTCGGTGCTGGCGACGACGCTGGCCGCCGGCTGTCGCTCGGCGATCTCCTTGGCCAGGTTGGGTCCGGTGACGACGGCGACCCGGCCGGACGGCACGCCGGCGACCTCGGCGATCACCTCCGACATCCGCTCGTGCGTGCCGAGCTCAACACCCTTCATCAGGCTGACGAGGATCGCGTCGTCGGGCAGCAGCGGCGCCCAGGTCGCGAGATTGACACGCAGCGTCTGCGACGGCACCGCGAATACGACTGCGTCGGCGCCGTCGAGCACCTCCGCGTGGTCATGGCTGGCCGAAACGGTGTCCGGGAGTGCGATGCCTGGCAGGTAGTCGGCGTTTTCCCGACTTTCGTTGATCGTCGCGCACAGCTCGGTCCGCCGGCCCCACAGACGTACCTTGTTGCCGGCATCGGCGAGCACGAGCGAGAACGCCGTGCCCCACGAGCCGGCGCCCATGACGGCGACGGTCGCCGAGGAGGTCACGACGCGTCCGGCCGGTTGTACGGTCGTTTCGGGTCGCCGGTCTCGGGCAGGCCGTGTGCCCTCGGATCGAATCGAGGCTCGGGCGCCTTCTCGCCGCGAATCTCACCGAGCAGCCCGGCCACGTCGGCCATGATGCGGTCGGTGGCTTGATGCAGAAGCGGCGAGGTGACCTTCTGGCCGCGCAGGTCGTCGAGGTCGACCGCTGGGCCGACCCGGACGTGGATCGTCTTGCGCGGAAAGAGTCGGGGCCGCTTCGTGTAGGGCCACAGGACGTTTTGTGCGCCCCACTGGGCGACTGGAATCACCGGAGAGCCGGTCTGCAGCGCGAGCCGAGCCGCGCCGGTCTTTCCGATCATCGGCCACAGATCCGGATCGCGTGTGATGGTGCCCTCGGCGTAGACGATCACCGCATAGCCATCCTCGACGGCCTCGAGTGCGCCGGCGAACGATGCGGTCACATCGGCCGTCCCACGCCGAACGGGGACCTGCCCGGTCGCGAGCAGGAGACGGCCGATCACGGGATATTTGAAGACCCCCTGCTTGGCGAGGAAGCGCGGCGGGATGCCGTTGTCGTTGGCGAAGTGTGCGAACAGGAGCGGGTCGGCGTGCGAGATGTGGTTGACGACGAGGATGAATCCACCGTCGGGGATGTTCTCCTGTCCGCGCCAATCACGTTTGGTCAGCACCATGAGCAGCGGACGAAGGATGGTCGCGATGATCGCGAGCGGCCAGCCTCGCTTTCGTTTGGCCACGCCAACTCCTCCCGTCGGTTTCGTGAGGGCGAGCCTATCCCCATTCGGCTGCCCTCTACCGTGGCGATGTGGAAGAAAGCAACTGGGTGGCCGTCGTCCCGGTCAAGGCGCCGAAGCGGGGCAAGTCGCGACTCGGACCCGAGCTCGAGGACTGGCGGGTCGAGCTCGCCGCCGCGTTCGCGACCGACACACTCGCGGCCCTCCTTGACGCCACCCAGGTGACGTTCGTCGTCGTGGTGGGTGGTCAAGGCCTACCGGCGTCCCTGCTCGATCACGCGCGCGTCCACACGCTGGCCGATCCTGGCAGCCTCAACGCCGCGGCGGACGACGGCATCGCCTGGTCGCGTCGACACCATCCGGGCTCAGGAATCCTGGTTTTGGCGGCCGATCTCCCGGCTGCGACCGGCGCGGCCGTCGACCGACTGCTCGAAGCGATGCCAGTACGCGGTCTCTGGGTGTTGCCCGACCTCGAGTCCGTTGGATCCACGGGCCTTCTGATCGGTTCGGGATCGGTCATCGCCCCGGACTTCGGTGAGGAATCGCTGTCTCGACACCGAGCTGCCGGCGCTTCGCCCATTGAGTTGCGAGCGATCGACGGGCTGCGGCGTGACGTCGATACCGCCGACCAGCTATCAGAAGCGATCGGCCTCGGCGTAGGCCAGCGGACGCAAGCAGTCCTCGACGCGATGGGACAGCTGGCAGACGTTGACCGTCCACTACGGTGACGGCATGCAGGCGACGGTCGCGTCCTTCGACGCCGAGAGCAGATCGGGAACCGTAGTGATGGACGACGGACTTCGCCTCGGCTTCAGCGCGGAGGTCTTCGCGCGATCGGGCGCCCGCATGCTGCGTCCCGGGCAGCGGGTGTTTGTCGAGATCGATCGAAGCGGAGCGAGCCCTGCCCTCAACGGCATGTGGCTGTTCCGCCCGAAGGATTCCTCCTCGGACGGAACAGCCACAGCGTAAGCGTCAACGCTTCTTCGCGGCCTTCTTGGCCGTCGATTTCTTGGCGGTTGACTTCTTGGCTGGGGCCTTCTTCGCGGCCTTCTTGGCCGTCGACTTCTTGGCAGCCGACTTCTTCGCGGCCGTCTTCTTGGCCGTCGACTTCTTGGCTGGGGCCCTCTTGGCGGTTGACTTCTTGGCAGCCGACTTCTTCGCCGCAGTCTTCTTGGCGGTCGACTTCTTGGCTGGGGCCTTCTTGGCCGCAGTCTTCTTGGCCGTCGACTTCTTGGCTGGGGCCCTCTTGGCCGCAGTCTTCTTGGCCGTCGCCTTGGCGGCCTTCTTGGCGGTCGACTTCTTGGCTGTCGACTTCTTGGCCGTCGCCTTGGCGGCCGTAGCCGTCTTCTTCGCCGCCGCGGTCGTCTTGGTCGCGCTCAGCTTGGGCAGCTTCTTCGCTCCGGACACCACGGCCTTCAGCTCCGCACCAGCGCGGAACTTCGGCACAGCGGTCTTCTTGGCGCGAACCCGCTGTCCAGTGGCAGGGTTGCGAACCATGCGTGAGGGACGGACGGCCTTTTCAAAGGCTCCGAAGCCTGTGATCGCGACCTTCTCCCCCTTCGATACCTCCCGTGTGATGGTGTCGACGACAGCGTCCAATGCCGATGCCGCGGCCTTCTTGTTGCCGTCGAAGCGTGATGCGAGCGCCTCGATGAACTGACTCTTGTTCACTTGCTTCCCTTCCCGTGAACGATGCCGAGCCCGCGCTCGACTTCGTTGGAACGTTAGGCAATACGCGCGCTCGAGACAAACACCGTACGGCGAGTCGCAGCGATACATCCAGTCGGGCTATCGCCTTGCCTCGTTGGCTCCTGGCCCTCTTTGGAGGCGACGAGACGAGAAGGAAACGCTCAGATTCCTTGTATTACAGGCGTCTCAGCGTTCGCGACGCAGCTGAGCGCTGGTCGGAATCAGCCGTTTAGGGTGCCGTCCGCGCCGGAATGGTTGAAGGCTTCCAAGACGGCCGATTCGCTTCGTAGTTGGCGATCTCGGCCTCGTAGCCGAGTGTGATCGCGACGTCGTCGAGGCCCTCGAGCAGCCGCCAACGGGTGTAATCGTCGATGTCGAACGACTCCGAAATCGCGTCCTCACCGACGCCAGCGCTTACGGTCCGCTGCTCCAGATCGACGGTCACAGCAGCGTCCGGGTCGCGATCGATCAGATCCCAAAGGGCGTTGACGAGCTTCTCGTCGACCTGGGCCGCGAGGAGACCGGACTTGCCGGCGTTGCCGCGAAAGATGTCGCCGAAACGCGGCGATATGACGGCGCGGAATCCGTAATCCTGCAATGCCCAGACGGCGTGCTCGCGCGACGAACCGGTGCCGAAGTTCGGACCTGCGACGAGGATGGTCGCTCCACTGTGCTGCGGCTGGTTGAGTACGAAGTCGGGATCAGAACGCCAGGACGCGAAGAGGCCGTCCTCGAAGCCGGTCCGCGCAACGCGCTTGAGGTAGACGGCGGGGATGATCTGGTCGGTGTCGACGTCGCTTCGCCGAAGCGGAAGCGCCGTGCCACTGTGCGTCGTGAACTTCTCCATGAGTCCCTGTCCTCAGGCCGATGTCGGAAGGTCGGCGGCAGAAGCGAGGCGGCCGATCACCGCGGTGGCCGCTGCGACTTCCGGCGACACGAGATGAGTGCGCCCGCCTTTGCCCTGGCGGCCCTCGAAGTTGCGATTGGACGTCGACGCGCTTCGTTCGCCAGGGGTCAGCTGATCGGGATTCATGCCCAGGCACATCGAGCAGCCCGCGCCGCGCCATTCGGCGCCGGCGTCCTTGAACACGACGTCGAGCCCTTCGGACTCGGCTTGCAGCCGTACTCGCGCCGACCCCGGCACGACCAACATGCGCGTGTCGTCAGCGACCGAGCGTCCTTTGATCACGCCTGCCGCCGCACGAAGGTCCTCGATTCGGCCGTTGGTGCAGGAGCCGAGAAACACCGTGTCGATGGCGATCTCACGCATCGGCGTTCCTGGCTGCAGGTCCATGTAGGTGAGGGCGCGCTGTGCGGCGGTCTGCCGGTGCGGGTCTTCGAAGCCCTCCGGCGACGGCACGGCGGCCGACAGCGGCACCCCCTGACCCGGGTTGGTTCCCCACGTGACGAACGGCGCGAGCCCACTGGCATCGAGCACGACCTCATGGTCGAAGGCCGCATCGTCGTCGGTGACCAACGTCTTCCAGTGTGCGACGGCAGCGTCCCACGCGTCGCCTTCGGGCGCGTGTGGACGGCCGCGCACGTACTCGAACGTCGTCTCGTCGGGCGCGATGAGCCCCGCCTTGGCACCCCACTCGATCGACATGTTGCAGATCGTCATCCGCGCCTCCATCGAGAGCGCGCGGATGGCCTCACCGCGGTATTCGACGACGTAGCCCTGACCGCCACCGGTGCCGACCTCGGCGATGAGGGTCAGCACGAGGTCCTTCGCGGACACGCCGTCGGGGAGCTGTCCGTTGACGGTGACCGCCATGGTCTTGGGTCGTTGCTGCGGAAGCGTCTGCGTCGCCAGAACGTGCTCGACCTCGCTGGTGCCGATGCCGAATGCCAACGCGCCGAACGCGCCGTGAGTCGACGTGTGAGAGTCGCCGCAGACGACCGTCATGCCGGGTTGAGTAAGCCCTAACTGCGGCCCAATGATGTGCACGATGCCTTGGTCGAGGTCACCCAGCGGATGCAGTCGAACTCCAAACTCCTCGCAGTTGCGTCGCAGAGTCTCGACCTGAGTACGCGACACCGGATCGGCGATCGGCTTGTCGACGTCGAGCGTCGGGATGTTGTGGTCCTCGGTCGCGAGCGTGAGATCGGGTCGGCGTACCTTGCGGCCGGCGAGACGGAGTCCTTCGAACGCCTGAGGAGTGGTAACTTCGTGGATCAGGTGCAAATCGATGAAGAGGAGATCGGGCTCGCCCTTCGCCGTCCGCACGATGTGGCTGTTCCAGAGCTTTTCCGCGAGTGTCTCGCCCATGACCTTGCATTCCAGTATTCGAGACGGCAGTATTGCAGCGTGGACAACTCTAGCGGAGTTGGCGTCTTGGACAAAGCCGCCCTGGTGCTCTCGGCTCTGGAGTCCGGCCCGGCCACACTGGCTGGCTTGGTCGCTAGCACGGGCCTCGCTCGTCCCACCGCGCATCGACTCGCCGTTGCCTTGGAACACCATCGCCTGGTTGCTCGTGATACGCAAGGGCGCTTCGTGCTCGGCCCGCGTCTGGGCGAGCTGGCGGCCGCCGCCGGAGAGGATCGGTTGCTCGCGGCGGCCGGCCCTGTCTTGGCGCGGCTGCGCGACATCACCGGGGAGTCGGCACAGCTCTTCCGTCGGCAGGGCGACTACCGCGTCTGCGTGGCCGGCGCGGAACGACCGACCGGTTTGCGCGACACCGTGCCGGTCGGCAGTCAGCTGACGATGGGCGCGGGCTCCGCAGCCCAGATCCTGCTGGCCTGGGAGGACCCGGAGCGGATGCATCGCGGTCTGCAAAACGCGGCGTTTTCGGCTGCCGCGTTGGCCGGCATCCGCCGCCGCGGTTGGTCCCAGAGTGTCGGCGAGCGCGAGCCCGGTGTCGCGTCGGTGTCGGCCCCGGTCCGCTCGCCTTCTGGCAAGGTGATCGCTGCGGTCTCGGTGTCTGGCCCGTTGGAGCGACTCAGCCGCCAGCCCGGCCGGATGCACGCCCCCGCCGTGATGGCCGCGGCGGAGCGCCTGAGCCAAGCACTCCGCCGCTCCGGCGACTAGCCCACCTCTCCACGGGTTAGAAGAGGCCGGGCGACTCGACGGCGAGCAGGGTGCGCTTGCGGTCGAGACCTCCGCCGTAGCCGGTGAGTGATCCGTCCGCGCCGATCACACGGTGACACGGCACGATGATCGGGATTGGGTTTTTGCCGTTGGCGAGCCCGACGGCGCGAGCGCCGCGCGACCCGAGCTTGAGCTGGCGCGCGATATCGCCGTAGGACGTCGTCGCCGCGTACGGGATCTCTTGCAGGGCAGCCCAAACGCGGCGCTGGAAGTCCGTGCCGTGCGGATGCAGCGGCAGGTCGAACTCCTGACGCTCCCCCGCGAAATATTCCGCCAACTGCTCACGGCTCTGCATCAGCACCGGATCGGTGTCGTCCGGCTCGCCGTCGGGTCGCTCGAACGGGCTGAAGTAGAGGCCCGTCAGAGCCTGTCCGTCGCTGCACAGCAGCAGCTCGCCGACCGGCGACTCCAGCACCGTCCAGGCATCGGCTGTCTTGACTGTCATGTGTCCTGCTCCTTCGTTATCGGAGTGGCATGGTTGCGCCACAAGTGCATGACCGCGTAGGAACGCCACGGCCGCCACCGAGTGGCGTAGGCGTCGGCACCGGTCGGTGTCGCGGGGAGGTCGAGCGATCGCATCGCATGGCGCACGATCACATCGCCGCCCAAGAACGTGTCGGGATCGGACAGTGCGCGCATCGCGATGTAGCCGGCGGTCCACGGCCCGATGCCAGGCAGCGCACACAGCTCCTGTCGCGTCTCGTCCCGGTCGGCGCCGGGATCGAGTCGGACCGTGCCGGCGGCCATCGCCTCGGCGAGCGCGACGACCGCCCGGCCCCGAGCCGCCGGCACACCGAAGCTCGTCGGATCGGCGCCGACGAGTGCCTCGGCGGTCGGGAAGATCCAGGCCGGGCCGTCCCAGCCGGCGAGGTCGGCCACCTCGGTGCCGTACTTGCGGACCACAGCAGCCACGAGATCGCGACCGTGCTTGACCGTGACCTGCTGCCCGAGGACCGCGCGTACGGCGACCTCGAACCCGTCGACATGGCCCGGCACCCGAGTACCCGGTCGGGCCGCGACCAACTCGCCGAGGCGGTCGTCGGCGCCGAGCACTTCGGCAACGGCCTGCGGGTCGGCGTCGAGGTCGGTCAACGCGCGGCATCGCTGCACGGCGGTCGCGAGGTCGCGCATGTCGGTGAGCCAGAGGTCGGCCTCGACACGGTCCGACAGCGGCTCCAAACGTGCCACACCCGGCCCGTACGGGAGCGCGAGCACCCGACGGTAGGACGTGGCGTCGGCCGACTCGATGTCCGGCACGGCACGCGAAGCGAGAAACGCGAGCACCTGCTCGGCGTCGTAGGGCTGTCGGACCGCGAGCTTGAGATGGATCCGCCCTTGTCCGGGTGCTCCCACGACCGACGTACGTCGATGCGCCCGGCGCAACTCGCGTGGCGGTAGGCCATAGACCTGCCGCATCGTGTCGTTGAACTGCCGTACCGAGGCGAACCCCGCGGCGAAGGCGACATCGGCCAGTGGCAACGACGTCGTCTCGGTCAGGATGCGCGCCGTGTGGGCACGCTGTGCGCGGGCGAGCGCGAGCGGGCCGGCTCCCAACTCCGCGTGTAGCAGGCGATTGACGTGCCGGTCGCTGTAGCCGAGCTGGGACGCGAGCCCCGCGACCCCGTCGCGCTCGACGACGCCGTCACGAATGAGTCGCATCGCACGGCCGACCGTATCGGCGCGCGCGTCCCACTCTGGCGAACCTGGCGTGGCGTCGGGGCGACACCGCCGGCAGGCCCGATATCCCTCGGAGTGCGCGGACGCGGCGGTCGCGTAGAAGCTGACGTTTTCCGGCCTCGGGGTCCGTGCCGGACACGACGGTCGACAGTAGATGCCGGTCGTGCGGACACCGATGTAGAACACGCCGTCGAACCGCGCGTCACGGCTCGACAGGACGCGATAACAGCGCTCGTGATCTCGATGGATCGGCGCCGGCGTCGCTGGCATGGTTTCGGTCATGTAGCCATCATTGCCGACCGCACCGACAGTTTCTCGCGGAAATCGGACGCGGTGATGGTGCGGCGGAGCATCGCAACCACAATCGGGGCTGGAGCGCCGCCGCGCACCCCACCTCTCAGCTGCCCATGGCCTCCGCGACCCGGTCCCGCAGTTCGGGCAGTCGGGCGTAGAACACGTCACCCGGGCATTGGGTCTGGTTGTAGTCGCGGTGTCCGACCAGCGCCGCATACGGGTCCAGCCCGTAGACGCCACACAGCCAGGCACAGGCCTGGACCGAGCCTCGAACAGCTCCGGAGTGACGTCCTCGGAGACGTAGATGCCCTCGTGCTCGATGCCGAGCGTGTGGGAGTTTTCGCCGGCGACCTGTGCCCCCATCACGTTCAGCCCCTGTCCGATCGCCTCGAGGCTGCGATCGCGGTCACGTTGTCGCTCGCGGTGTGGTGGATGACGATGTGGTCGGGCGGCTCGATGATCTGGATCGGGGACGACGGCGGCCGGGCGCCCCACTCCTCCCGGGTGTAGACGCGAGGCGGCTCGGCGGCCCGCGCCGCTGGCGCCTTAGCCAGGTCGAGCGCCCCGCCGAGCATGAATCCACCGACCGAGGTGCCGCGCAGCACCGTACGACGAGAGAGCCTGCCGGAGTTGTCGCGCTCCTGTGCTGTCATGGCCTCCCCATACCCGGATTTCCAGGGACGAAAACCAACCACAGGTCGGGCCACTAGCCGTGGTCGGTAGCGTCATGCCGTATGGAGATTGGTATCGGCCTTCCGGCGACGATCCCCGGGGCTACTGGTGAGCAGATCGTCGAGTGGGCCAGGATCGCCGAGGCGAGCGGGTTTTCCTCGCTCGGCATCATCGACCGCCTCGTCTACGACAACTACGAACCGCTCGTGACCCTCGGCGCGGCCGCGGCGGTCACCTCGCGGATCAGGTTGGCGACCTCCATCCTCGTCGCGCCGATGCGGGGCAACGCGGCGCTGCTCGCCAAGCAAGCGGCATCGGTCAATCGGCTCGCGGGTGGGCGACTCACGCTCGGCATGGCGGTCGGCGGATACGAGGACGACTACGAAGCCTCCGGCGTGCCCTTCGCGGGCCGGGGACGGCGGTTCGACGACCTGGTGGACGAGATGACCCGCATCTGGGCCGGCGAGCCCCGCGGGTTTGCCGGCGCCATCGGCCCATCCCCCGGCCTCGACCGCACGCAGCTCGTCTTCGGTGGCATGAGCCGCGCGACGTACCGAAGAGTCGCGACCGTCGGCGGCGGCTGGATCGCGGGCAGCCGAGGAGTTGAAACCTTCCGAGAGGGTGCCGCACACGTACGCTATGCCTGGGCCGAGCACGATCGTTCCGGATCGCCGCGACTGATGGCGTTGCCGTACTTCTGCCTCGGGCCGCAAGCCGAGGCAAGCGCCACGGCCTTCCTCACCGACCACTACGCAATCGAAGGCGACGCCGCGACACGGATGGCCGCCACCGCCCTGACCGACGCGGGCTCGATCCAACGTGCGGTCTCCGGGTACGAAGCGGCCGGCTGCGACGAGCTGATCCTCTATCCCTGCAGCCCCGATCCGCAGCAGGTGAGCCTCCTGGCCGACGTCGTGCGGACTACCCGGTAACGCATGGTCTAAAGCATTCGCTTCCGATTGGCCTATCGTGATGACGCGAATCAGCTCTAGCGTCGAACCATGCGAGTCTTCGTCGCCGGTGCCACCGGTGCCATCGGCCGCCAGCTCGTACCGGCACTGATCGGGGCCGGGCATCACGTGACCGGCACCAGCCGTACGCCGGCCGGCGTCGACCAGCTGCAAGCGCAGGGCGCGACCGGCGTGGGGCTTGATGTCTTCGACGCACCAGCGGTCATGCGTGCCGTCGCCGACGCCGCACCGGACGCGATCATCCACCAGCTCACGGCCCTCAACGGCGGCGACCCGACCGCCAACGGCCGCATCCGTCGCATCGGCACCCGACATCTCGTCGATGCCGCGCAGGACGCAGGCGTGTCACGGATCGTCGCGCAGTCGGTCGCCTGGGCCTACGCGCCCGGCGACGATCCTGCCGACGAATCAACACCGCTGGACTACGACGCCTCCGCGCATCGCGCCAATCTGGTCTCCGGCGTCGACGCCCTCGAGCGGGCCGTTGCCGAGATCGAGCATCCCGTCGTCGTGCGCTACGGCCTGCTCTACGGGCCGGGCACCTGGTATCGACCCGACGGGTTGGCCGCTCGCGTCCTCCGCGGCGACGACGATCCGGACGCCGGCTACCTGGGTGACCTGATCGCCAACGACGCTGTCAGCTCGTTCGTCCACGTCGCTGACGCGGCCGCGGCGGCCGTCGCCGCTCTGTCATGGTCGGTCGGCCCGGTCAATGTCGTCGACGACGAGCCAGCTCCGGCCCACGAGTGGCTGCCCGTGCTGGCCGCCGCCGTCGGGGCCGCGGCGCCGGCTCGTGCCACCGGTCGCGCGGGCTGGGAACGCGGCACGACCAACGCGCTGGCTCGCTCGCGTGGTTGGGCGCCGCGGCACGGCTGGCGCGCCGGATTCGGCGAGACGACGCCCTAGGAGTCGGCGAGGACCTCGCCGATCGCGCGCCGGGCGACAGCGGCGAACTCCGGATTGGTGTGCTGGTAGTAAGGCAACGCGACGATCGCGAAGACGAGAGCCCAACCACGACCCCGCATCCACATCGCGTTGTCGACGTCGAGCTCGGCGCGGAACACCGGTCGCGTGTCGGCGTCGAGGTAGGCCCACGCCACCATCACGTCGCAGGCCGGATCGCCCACGCCCATGCACCCGAAGTCGATGACCGCACTCAGCCGTCTGTCGGCGGCGAGCAGGTTGCCCGGCAGCAAGTCGCTGTGCGACCAGGTGGGCGGCCCGTCCCACTCCGGCGCCTGCAGCGTCGCCTCCCATGCCGCCGTCACCGCGCGGGTGTCGACGAGGTCATGCGACTGGGCGATGGCCGAGCGCACGCCGTCGTCCCGCTCCGCCAGTGGCTCGCCTCGGTAGGCGGGTGGCGCGCCAGCCGGATCGTTTCGACGGATCGCCGCCACGAACCGCGCGAGATCGACGGCCGCCGCCCGCGGATCGGGGAGGTCGGTGACTGCCACGTGCTCGCCGCGGACCCATCGACAGACGGCCCACTGAAACGGAAAGCCTTCGGCCGGCCGGCCCATCTCGAGCGGCACCGGTACGTCCAGTGGCAGGTCGGAGGCCAAGAGCGGCAGCCAGCGATACTCGCGTACGAGATCATCGACCCCGCCATCGATGCGAGGCAGCCGTACCGACAGGTCGTCGCCCAGCCGATAGACGGCGTTGACCGTGCCTGCGGACGGGACCCGCTCGAGCCGAAGGTCGGCCAAGTGCGGGAACTGCTCGGCGAGCAGGCGGCGGACGAGGGCCGTGTCGATGGCGACCTCGTTGGCGTGCATCTTGGGACCGGACACGGCTGCCTATCTCACTCGACTAGCCGCCCTCTGTCCACTCATTAGCGAGCGACGAACTGACGTCGCCGCCTTGCTTCGCCGTACGTTCGTCGGGCATCTCATGCGGCGGGATGGCCGTGATCGCGGCGTTCCTCTCCCGGCTCGCCGATGCGTTGCCGAGGTAGCGGGGGCCGACACGGGTGTTCCTCCTCTGCCCGGCGGCGGCGAAGGTGCACCGCGAGCAGCATCCATCCGACCGCGACGACGACGGACGCCGCGATCCAGGCGACTGCGGTGGTCAGGACGACGGACACGGCGACGATGATCCTCCTTGGACATCCGAGGCCCCGCCCCCGCTCGCACCTCGGGGCGGGGCCGCTACATCTGCGGAAGTAGCCGGGATTGATGAGACGACCCTCGGCTGTTCGGGGGTACCAACCGAGGGCCGCCTTACTCTCATACCGCTCGGAGGGGGCCCAGGTGTTACACCGCGGCGTCGACCGAACCGCCACGACGAGCCTCGCAGGCAGAATCTGCGGCCCGCGGACACACATGACGACGGTCTCTGATCTGCGTTTCGCAGGTCAGAGACCGGAATGTAGCCCCGACCGGATTCGAACCGGCGCTACCGCCTTGAGAGGGCGGCGTGCTAGGCCGCTACACAACGGGGCCAAGAGCGGATCGGACTCTATCCGACGGAGTCGGCGTGGGTCCAATCGTCGCGAACATCGCTGGGGTACTAGGACTCGAACCTAGACTAACTGGACCAGAACCAGCCGGGCTGCCAATTACCCCATACCCCATGGGGCTCGAGACACGAACCAACACCGGACTTTACCGGAGGCCTCAAACCGCGGCCAATCGGCCCAGGACGCTCATGCGCTCCGCGGGTCGGCGACCGTTCGACCGTCGCGCGGGGTGACGTCG